>ENA-UOJE01000133-UOJE01000133.1-human-gut-metagenome-genome-assembly--contig:-C23-NODE-133-length-89051-cov-75.836318_pt1 | contig 89051 bp, 65 predicted proteins | sample MGYA00242341_ERZ723888 | MGnify/ENA metagenome assembly ERZ723888 | reverse complement strand
CCGTTCATGTTTTTTTCAAGAGATCTTGCTGTCGTGGTATGATCCGGTGCCGGTTCGTATTGCAGCAGCCACATAAACCTGATGTCAGTTTTGCACACTTCTTCTATAGCTCTGCTCGAGAGAATTCCTCGCATGTCTGCATATACAACAATCGAAAACATAACCTCAGGGTCAATCTTTCTCCACCGCCTGATTTTTGCTCGTTTTCATTGTATAATCAGATCGCTTTCTGTTGGTTTTTGAACAATTTAATTATACACGAAAGCAGCAAACCGGACAACCCTTCTTGAGTTGCCTGGTTTTGTTTTGGGGACTAATGCAACAGCCCCATTTTGTTATGCTGCGAATGATGATTTAGTTCCGATGCGGCAAGTTTCCCGCCGTTTCATCGAGCGGCAGTGCCGTGCCGGATATTTCCTTCAGATAGGGCAGGACAAGAATCACTGCAACGACAAGGGCAATAAAATCTGAAACCGGAATTGCAACCGCAATGCCGTCGACACCCCAAATCGAATTGAACAGAATCATAAGCGGAATGTCGATTATTCCCTTGCGCAGCAAGGAAAGAATACTTGGCTGAATCCTTTTTCCGGTTGCCTGAAACAAGGTTATCACAAAGAAATTGAGAGTTGTTGTCAGGCAAGTAAAACAGATAATCTTCAGGAAAACACATCCGTGATGAACGGTGGCAGCGTTATCAATAAAGCATTTTGTTATTGCATTTGCTCCGAAAAACAGCAGCGCGGTGCCCGCAGCCGAGACGACAAGACAGTCAATGAGCAACGCGCGCAGAGCAGATTTCATCCTTGTGCGATTCCCGGAAGAAAAGTTATATCCGATGAGCGGGAGTGCGCCTTGGGACATGCCTTGACCCATTGCAAACGCAAGCATATCGATTTTTTTGGCAATGCCCATTCCCGCAACAGCCTCTGTGGAATATGCGGCAATGATTCGGTTGAGGGCTGTGTTCGAAACCGTTGCCATCATTGAAATCATAAAGCTCGGCAGGCCGACGGAAAGCACATCCGCCGGAATGTGCTGCGTTAAGGTATAGCATTTGGGTGAAAGGCGAATTGAGAGTCCATCGCCTTTTTTACAAATAAACAGAATAAAATAGATGGATGCAGCCGTATTCGAAAGCATGGTTGCAATTGCCGCGCCTTGAATTTCCATGTCAAAAACAAAGATAAATAACGGGTCGAGCAAAATGTTCAGAATACCTCCGAAAGCAACCCCGAGGCTTGCCTGTTTCGAATAACCTTCCGAACGGATGAGGTGCGCAAGTGCGGGGTTCAGAACCGTGGGCACCGCACCGATGCATATTGTCCAAAAGATATAGTCAGAACAGTAATTCCATGTTTTTGAATCAGCTCCGATTACGGGCAGCAAACAGGGACGAAGAAAGAGTATTGCAATTCCGTAGAGCAAAGCGGCACCTGCCGCCGTCCAAATGCAGAATGAAGAGCATGATGCAGCTTTTTTTCTGTTTCCAATGCCGAGACTGCGTGAAATCAGGCTTGCGCCGCCGATGCCGAAAAGGTTTGCAAGCGCGGTCATGAATATAAACAGGGGCATGGATATCGTTGCTGCCGCAACCTGATTCGGATCGTTCATCTGGCCAATGAAAAATGTATCCGCCATGTTGTAAACTACGGTTATAATCTGACTTATAACTGTCGGAACGGCAAGCGAAATGACAGCTTTGTTGACAGGCATTGCTGTGAAAAGATACTCTTTTTCGGCAGACGATGCTGCCGCATTAACTGAAGATGAATCCATTTCGGTTATTAAAACACTCCTCATCATTTAATCTTGCGCCGATAGAGAGATTCTGCTGAAGAATCCGCTTTTTGCGAAAATTCCGAGCCGCAGCTCAGATAAATCGAACGCTCAGCTGATTTACGGTATTTTTGCCGGTCGGACACGCAACATGATTTTATGCCGCCGGTTTACCGTTGTCAAGCAGAAAAAGGTATATTTACGCCGTAATATTATCCGCTCGGTTCAAAAAAGCAGACCCTGTATAGACTTCGGAATGGCGCATGGGGGCTTTGCTTCGGGTCTTACTGCCGAATCCATGCAATTTATATCGAAACAAGGCGAATTGGGTCTGTACAAAAAGCTTTTTAAATGGTATAATTGCTTCATATGCCCGAAGGAAAATGATATGCGCATTTGTACTGCATATCGGATTCCAAAAAACGAATTAAATTGAAAGGAATTCTTCTGTTCTCTGCGCTGTGAACGGAAGTGAAAATCAAATACAAATTCGATGAAGCGTTTTTTTTGTGTTTTTCTTAGCTTTGCAATGATTATCTCAGCTGTTTTTGCTTTGCCGATGTTTTCGGCTGCAGCATCAACAGATGAGCCGACGGCAACGGATGTGCCGACAGCAACAATCGCACCGACACCGACGTCGGAACCCTCCGCAACAGATGAACCCGAGGCAACTCCTGTTCCTGTCACAGTAGAGGATGCTTTTGCGGATGTGTCAACGCCCTACATTGCGCTTATGGAAGCCGAAACAGGTGCCTTGTTGTATCAGCGGGATGCCTATTCGCGTGCTTTCCCCGCAAGCACAACAAAAGTTATGACCGCGATTGTTGCGCTTGAAAACATCAAAGACATGAACCGTGTTGTTACACTCGGCTGGCGTCCGGTTTCGGGCTTTGGCCCAACAAGCTCCTTAATGGGACTTAAAGCGAATGAAACCATTCCGCTTATGGATATTCTTTACGGCTTGATGATGCGTTCGGGCAATGATGCCGCAAAAGCGCTTGCAATGGAGACTTCATATGAGGTTTTCGGGCAGGATACCGAACCGTCTGAGTTAATTCCGAAATTCGTTGACCTTATGAATCAAAAGGCAGCGGAACTCGGCATGAATTCAACGCATTTTGTTACTGTTGACGGGCGCCATGATGATAATCATTACACAACGGCATATGACTTTGCGGTATTGATGCGTTATGCACTGCAAAACCCTGTTTTTGCAAAGGTAATTGCCACGGCCGAGTACGATGTTGCTCCCACGAACCAACATCCGCAGGGGATGCACTTTGAAAACTCCAACAGACTGATTTCAAACAAAACAGGCGATAATCAGAGCTTTCTTTATCAATACTGCATCGGGGGCAAAACAGGCGAGACCAACTATGCGGGTTATTGCCTTATCAGTGCATGCCGAAAGGATGATATTACACTGATTGCCGTTCAATTTGGTGACAGCAACAACAGCACAAGCAAATTTTATCGTTACGAAGTTGCAAAAAAACTTTATGATTGGGGATATGAGAATTATTGCGCAGTGCCCGTAACGGAATTCGGGCTGCAATCAGAGTTCGAAATCCAAACGGCCGGTTTTTCACCGTTTGACTCGGACTACGGCAAATTGAAAGCAACAGCTGATCTCAGCGGTTTAATGATTAAAGGCTCCAAACAGTACCTCGATGCAATAAAAAGCGATCCGTCCGGCGTTATTGTCAAAATAAACACCGATAAGGCCGTTGCTCCGATTAAAGCAGGCGATGTTGTGGGATCGGTTGAATACCTTTTTTACGCACAGAATCCAATAAAAGTTGATCTTGTTGCAATGCGTGATGTTGCAGCTTCATCGGAAACAACAATTGAACCGCATGTCACGGCGTTTATTTCATCAACACCTCCGCCGGGAAGCGGCAAAAACTGCAATCTCAGTTTTCAGCGCACGCCGGGCAGCGATCAATACAGTGTTTGGGTTTATTACGATCACACATTATACACAATGAATAGCATTGAGTGGCATTATCTGTACTGTGACAATGGGGTTTTTCGTGCTGCAGCAACTGCGGACACAACTTCACGCATCGATCTTTACCGTCGTTTTTACGACAGCAACGGTTCTGCTTATTATGTATTAACTGACTTTGTAACGGATGGTGCATCATATGTTGTTGTTTCGGACGGCATGGCCCTTTGCTCGGACAGCCGCGACGGAACGCGCTCGGCTGTTGCTGTTCAAATCGGTGCAAATGATACAATAACAGCCGGTGTTACAGACAAGATGGTCTGGCAGTTTAACAGTCAAAGCAACGGATATTACATAAGCAACGGTTCGAAATATCTGTCCCGTAAGGCAGGCAGCGGTGTCATTTTCTGGATTCTTGTGTTCGTCCTGCTGCTTGTGATAATAATCTTCATCCGCATTCTTGCACAGCGTATAGGCGGAGGACGTCGCGGCAGGCGCCGCAGAGCTTCGACGTTCCGGTCCACAGGCGGACGACGCAGAAGGCGTAGGGCATGATGATAATTTAAGCAATCCGAATGATTTATTTCAACAAAGAAATTCGGAAACCACATTGATTTTTCAAAAGCCGACCCGGGAAAATCCCGTGTCGGCTTTAATTGTTGCATAAAATAACGGCTTTTAAACGGTTTCGGGTATCGGCAAAGTTGAAAGCTCCGTCCACGCCGGGCGGAACCCGCTTGCGGCAGCATTTCTGACGGACGGAATATTTGCCCATGAAGCGCAATAGAACGGTATCTTTCCGCATTTGAATATTTCGCCTGAAAGCCGGCTTGTTAATGCGGGGGCAAGTTTCAATCCGCGATATTCGGGAAGAATATCAATACCTATTTGCCACATGTCTTCACAATCCATGGAACAGGCTGCTAAACCGATAAGCTTTGGCTCACCGGTTGTTGTGTCGAAGGTATTCAAATCATACGCAGCCATGCCGAGAATATCAAGTTCTTTGCGTTCGCTGCAAAGAGCATGACTCCATTGGGGGAGATACAAAGAAGCAAAATCCGCTTGTCCGAGCCGACGCAATTCAAATTTGTCATCAACGGGCAAAAAAGCTTGCATTTTGGAAACATCGGGCAGGAAATACTCGCTCATGTATCCGACCTTTAATCCGGCAGAGGCAAGGATTTCGTTCAGTTCAAAAACGGCGGGGCTTGTAAGGCAACGATAGAACTTATGCCCGCCGAGGTATTGCCTGAGCTCATTATGCAGCACTTTTTCCGCACAAGCTACAACGTTTTTTCCGTATGAAACGAGCGAGCAGCGGAACGGCACGTCGAGGTATTTTCTTGCGGAAGTTGATGCGCAGGGCAGGGTTATAACGCTTTGCTGCTGCATAAAAGCGTCGATAGCGCAATTATACTCAATTGCAGATTGCTGCATGGCAATATGCAGAATGCTGTCGTTGGTAAACATGAGGTTCCTTTCCAAACTCGGGAATGCCGATTGGGCATTCCCGATGGGTAATATTATATAATTTCAGTTACCTGTTATTCAGCGGCACCTTGACCATTCGATAGCGGTTGTTTTCTTTTATGAGTCCGCATTCGAAAGCGGCAATCAGCATTTCCAACTGTCGAATCTGTTCGCGAAGTTCAACACCTTTGTCACAGTCGCTGACACGCATTTGACCCTTTGTTGCAAGGATGTTTTCAACCTCGGTGGTTGAGTGGATATCCATGTTTTCACGAATGGCTTTTTCAAAGCTTACAAAGGGTTCATGCGCAACGATATACAGCCCGCGTGAATCATAAACGAGGGTGTAGCCGGCGATACCTGTGGTTTTTTGATAGTACTTTGAGAAGCCGCCGTCAATGACGATAAGGCTTCCGCCCGCTTTAATCGGATTCTCGCCGTTGATTTTTTCAACCGGAATATGTCCGTTGACGATTACGGCACGATCCGTATCCGTGATGCCGAACTCGTTAAGAATTCGAATTGCAAGATCCTTAGTGTCCTGATATTTGTAGTAAGCATTGCGCTTTTCTTTGTGGGACTTACTGTCGTCGATCTCAACGCGTTCGAAAGTTGTCATTTTGTTTTTGCCGAACAGCGGGGAATCGGGTCCGCACCAGAGATACCACATCAGATCAAGCTCATGGGTTTTCCGCATTGAAGGTTCGGCAAAGTAAAGCCGCTTTACCTCAGCATCAATATAATCGAACATCTGCTTGCCGCTGCGGGGAACGCCGTCGCCGAAATCGACAGCTTTAAAACTGCCGTCCTCATTAAGCGGAACAAGTGCGTGGAACATCAGGTTGTTGTTCTCAATGCGATAGAGTTCGCCTTTGTCGATAAAGAACTTGATGTGTTTTTGCAGGGTCGGACTGTTGAGGAAAGAATCGCGCAGCTCGTTGATTATGGTTTCCTCTTCATCGGACAGGGTATACGGATCATCCGGGTTGATTGTCGGGAAATCTGCATCCTTGATGGGATAGGTGATGCCGTCAATCGTGACTGTGCTGTTCACTCTGTCGATCGTGTCCAAAAACAGGCGATGGTCAAGCTTATAGTTCGGGTTTCGCATTATGAGCTGCCCCTCGAGTTTATGCATGATAACGAAAATCGCCTTATGCAGCTTTGCGCGGATATTGACTTCGGGATTATCGTAGTATGCTTCCGATGAAGTCTTGCGCGGACGAAAATGCAGCGCGCTCTTATATGTGCTTTGTGCAAACATCAGCAGGTGACGCAGATTGATTCCGTAGACGTTCTCGATAAGGTCCAGATTGCCGTGGCGGAAACTGTTCGTCAACACGCCTGCGATACATGTTTTTTCGCCGAGCGCTGCGCCCATCCAAAGGATATCATGGTTACCCCACTGAATATCAACGGACGGATGCTTTAAAAGCAGGTCGAGGATACGATGAGGCTCTGTTCCGCGGTCGTAAATATCTCCCACAATATGAAGCTTGTCGACAGCAAGCTTTTTGATGGCATCAGTAAGAGCAACAATTACGCGCTCAGCGTAATCGTGGCGGATGATGGAGTCAAAAATCTCGTCGTAGTAGCCGTCAAGATCGTGGAAATTTACGCGGGCAGTGAGGAGTTCTTCGATGATATAAGAAAATCGGGGGTCAAGCGTTTTACGCAGCCTCGAACGGGTGTACTTGCTGCTGATTTTGCGTCCGAGAACGATGAGGTTGCGCAGTGTTGCTTTGTACCATGCGTCGGTATCCTCAACGTTTTCGAGTTCAAGCTTAATTTTCTGTTTAGGATAATACACAATCGTAGCAAGGGTTTCACGCTCGTCATAGCTGAGCCTGTCAACAAAAAGTCGTTCGATTTCACGGCGAATAACGCCCGATGCATTGTTCAAAATATGTTCGAATGCATCACCCTGACCATGAAGATCGCTCATGAAATGCTCCGTCGGTTTCGGAAGTGCAAGAATTGAGCTCAGGTTAACGATCTCGGTCATTGCGTATTCGACTGTCGGGAAAGTTTTTGCAAGTTGGGTAAGGAAAAGATAGTTTTCATTGAGTTCTTTTTCGGTGAATGCCGTGTTCATGAATACCTCCGATATTAAATATTCCTCATCAACGTTATGCACACAAAAAACAGACAGAAGCTGTCTGTGTGCTTCTTTAAGCAAGTATAACATCTTCTTTGATTTTAATCAACCCCCGAACATTCATTTTACGCCGAGGAGGGATTGCTTTTTCAGGTCGATATTACAGTTGCAGAACAACTGCCGGAACTTAAAAAACCCGTCTGCCCCATGCCAAATGAGTATTGAACCAATTGCCTGCATTGGAAATCACAACCGAACCCGCTGTTGCGGAAGCATGGAGAAAACTGTTGTTTCCGAGATAAACGCCTACATGCGAAATTCGAGAATAAGCATCGTCATAAAAGAAAACGAGATCTCCGCGAATAAGGTTTTCTTTGCCGTCGATTCGCTGCCAGCCGGCATAGTTTGAATAACCGGCGGCGTTAAGTCTGCCTATGTTCAGTCCTGCCTGACGCAGACAGTAGTAAACAAGCCCGGAACAGTCAAACGAATCAGGACCTGAGCTGCCGAACACATACGGCTTGCCAAGTTGCGAATACAACGCATCTATGAATTGTTCAAGCCCTTGTGACGGTGCGGGTGCTGCTGTCGGGGTTGGCACAGGCGACGGTGTCGGACTTGGTGTCGGCGTCGGCTTTGGCGTTGGTGTGGGTCTCGGCGACGGTGTCGGGGCTGCGGTCGGTGCGGCGGACGCAGTTGCAATTGCAGTTGGTTTTGGCGACGGCGTTGATGTCGGCGCGGGCGGCAGTGTGGGTGTCGGAGAAACAGCAGGCATCGGCAATGATGACAGCACCGGGGAGGGAGCGGGGGAAACGGTATAATACGGTTCACCGGTCTCGAAAGGAAGATTGCCGTCATCCACAGCATAAGCGGAAAAAATCAGATTAAAAGCTTCGGTGTCCACAACGCTGCTTTCGGGCAGGTTGTTGCTCAGCCGAAATTGCCCAACAGCAGTCCGCGTTGCCGTTCCGAAATAACCGTTGATTTTTTCGGAGTAGTATCCGAGCTGCATCAGACGCTCCTGAAGCATTCGAACATCGTTTCCGACGTTGCCGTATTCAATAACATATTCGGCAGGTGCATCCGAATACAGCAGACGGAGAAGAGTCTCATCTGCCTCACCGCTTTGTGCCAAATGATTCGCACGCTGGAAAAGTTTAACGGCTTGTTCGAGTGGTTTGTTAAAAACATCCGAAGGTTCATCGGAAGGCAGATACCCAAGCAGCATAAGTCTTTGCTGCATGTCGCTTACATGTTTGTCACAATCTCCGAGTTTGTATACCTTGCCCGGAACTATTTCATATTTGCTTCGATACACCAAACCCGCATTGTTTGGTGCAGGCGTTGCAGGCATCGTATCGAAAAACGAAAGGTCATTGTCGGGACTTGCAGCCGCGTTCGGCAAAGCCGAAACATCAAGATTCCTATAATTTGTGCTTATAAAAATGAATGAAAACAGTATTAAAAACAGAACGAGCAGTGCGGGAAGGCGCACCGACCGAAGGCAGTTGCCGACAGCCGCTGAAGCTTTTTTCTGCAAAGAGTGATTTGAGCCTCTGTTTTTTTTCATTTCACGGATTCACCCCGAATCTTTTGATTGACTGTTTCTATTATACAACAAAACAAGACTTTTTTCCATGAGAAATCCGAGCCTGTTCAAAGGAAGCAGAATAATGCTCTTTTCGTTAAAGTCGGAATTAACGGTCACATAAATCTTTAAGGCATTTATCTCTTAAATATATACGTACTTTGACCGTAATGCGTTCGACATTCAAATAAATATATCGCAAATTCGGTTGTAAAGGCGCGAAAACGGCTGTATAATTATAATTGCCGCAGAATGCGACGTAAAAACATGACACGGAGACACGAAAGCATGAGTACTAACTTTGACAGGCTTACAGTAAACACAATCCGCACTCTCGTTGCAGATGCTGTTCAAAAAGCGAACAGCGGACATCCGGGACTTGCTATCGGTGCAGCACCGATGGCTCTTTCCGTTTTCAAGCAAATGCGGCACAACCCCGCAAATCCTTCATGGCGCGGCCGTGACAGATTTGTTTTGAGCGCAGGTCATGCATCCATGCTTGAGTATTCGCTTCTTCACCTTTTCGGCTATGATGTATCAATTGACGACATCAAGAATTTCCGTCAGCTCGGCAGCAAAACGGCAGGGCATCCCGAGTACGGCAACATTGCGGGAATCGAAGCCACAACCGGCCCGCTCGGACAGGGATTTGCAATGGCTGTCGGCATGGCGATGGCAGAGAAGCATCTCGCTTCGGTATTCAACCGCGATGAATTCCGTGTATATGACAATAACACATACGTGCTCATGGGTGACGGCTGCATGATGGAAGGCGTTGCTTCGGAAGCAGCATCTCTTGCGGGGACGCTGGAGCTTGGCAAGCTGATTGCGCTTTATGACAGCAACAGAATAACTATTGAAGGCAGCACGGACATTACTTTCTGCGAAGATGTCCGTAAACGTTTTGAGAGCTACGGTTGGCAGGTAATCAGCGTTGATGACGGTGAAAACATGACGCTTATCGCCGATGCTCTTGAAAGCGCGAAGAATGAAAACAAAAAGCCCTCGCTCATCATTGTCAGGACGAACATTGCACAGGGCACACCCAAGCAGGGAAGTGCCTCTTCTCACGGTTCACCTTTGGGCGAAGAGAATATTTCCGAATGGAAAAAATCCATCGGTTGGGATTATGAACCTTTCACCGTGCCTGCCGAGGTTTATGACTATCTTGCCGACTTTGCGGCAAATAATCGTGAGCGTGAAAATGCCTACAATTCGATGATTGCAGAATATGAGCGTCGTTACCCGGAACTCTATGCCGAGCTGCTCCGCTGGAACTCCGCAGAATTGCCGGAAGAACTTTATAACGATGATAGCATTTTCGAGTTCGAAAACAAAAAAACAGCGACACGGTCCTGCTCCGGTACTGTGCTCAACAGACTTGTGAAGTATTTCCCGTCCATGTTCGGCGGCAGTGCGGATCTTGCACCGTCCAACAATACAGAACTGAAAGGATTCGAGTTTTTCGGCAGAGAAACACCGCAGGGAAAGAATATCCACTTTGGTGTTCGTGAATTTGCTATGGCAGCAATCTGCAACGGCATTTCGCTTTACGGCGGTTTGATGCCTTTCTGTGCAACTTTCCTTGTTTTTTCCGATTACCTTAAGCCCGCAGTGCGTCTTTCCGCACTGATGAAGCAGCGTGTGCTTTACATTATGACACATGACAGCATCGGCGTCGGAGAAGACGGTCCCACACATCAGCCGATAGAACAGCTGGATATGTTCCGCGCAGAACCGAACACATATGTTTTCCGTCCTGCGGACGGCAGAGAGACAGCGGCAGCATACCTCAGTGCACTCAGGTTGGCGGCTCCCTCTGTTATTGCGCTTTCCCGCCAGAATTTGCCTCAACTCGACGGTTCCGGCAAATCGGCAATGAAGGGCGGATATGTAATCGGTCACGAATATGCAGAAAAGAATCTTGATGCAATTCTGATTGCTTCCGGCAGCGAAGTCGAAACCGCACTCGAAGCAAAAAAACTGCTTGACGCAGAAGAGAAGAATGTACGCGTTGTTTCGATGCCCTGCATGGAGCTGTTTTTTGAACAGGATGAAGCCTATCGTGAAACAGTACTCCCCAAAGCAGTACGTTCAAGAGTTGCGGTTGAAGCACTCGGTGGCATGAGCATGTACAAGCTTGTCGGTTTGGATGGAGAAATTGTTTCAATGGAAGGCTTTGGAGCTTCTGCTCCCGGCGATGTTCTGTTCAAGCATTTCGGATTTACGGCTGCCAATGTTGCAGCTAAAGTTGAATCGGTTATTGCTGCAAACAAATGCTGAGAATTGATTTACGGATGCAAATGATTTCGGCAGATTGACTCGCTGCTCGCCCATACGGACGACATACGATGTTCGCACGGCAATATTGTCGTGCATATGGGCGACGCCATCGTAATTACATACAGAACTCGTTCGTCAACCGGCGGACGAGTTTTTGTTCCGATCGAATTGCTGAATGGCTCTGTTGTCCGTACGGGCGACTTTGCCGGCATTTTCAGCAGTGTTCGTTGAATACGGCGGACAGTTATTGTGAAAGGAGTTTAAATTGAAAGAAAAATCATCATTCATTAAACGTTTTGTGGGCAACAAAGCATTCTATGCCGCAGTTCTTGCGATTGCCCTGCCTGTAATGGCGCAGAACGGAATCACCCAATTTGTAGGCGTGCTGGACAACTTAATGGTCGGAAGAATAGGCACGGAGCAAATGAGCGGCGTTGCGATTGCCAATCAATTGATATTCGTTTTTAATCTCTGCATATTCGGAGGGCTGTCCGGGGCAGGTATTTTCGGCGCGCAGTTTGCGGGGAAAAGAGATAATGACGGTATTCGTTATGTCTTTCGCTTCAAGCTCATCGTCTGCATCATCGTTTGCTGTTTGTCCGTTGCTCTGCTGAGCTTCTTGGATGCACCGCTGATAAATCTGTTTTTACACGAAGGCAGCGAGGAAGGCGATCTGGCTCTGACGCTCGCAAGCGGAAGAACATATATCAGAGTTATGCTTTTCGGCCTTGTTCCGTATGCCCTTTCGCAATGTTATGCGTCAAGTTTGCGTGAAACAGGCGAAACCGTAGTTCCCATGATTGGCAGCGGTGCGGCTGTGCTTGTAAACCTTGTGTTTAACTGGCTTCTGATTTTCGGAAAGCTGGGTTTCCCGAAGCTTGGTGTTGAGGGTGCGGCAATTGCAACCGTGCTTTCGCGCTTTGTCGAGCTTGCAATTATGATGCTTTGGGCGCATACACACACTGCCCGATTCCCTTTTTTCAAGGGCGTGTATCGGTCTTTGTATTTGCCGAAACGACTTGCGAAAGACATAGTTTTTAAAGGGACGCCTCTGCTTGCAAACGAGGCTTTGTGGTCGGCAGGTGTTTCGGTAATGAACCAGCGGTATTCCGTTCGCGGACTTGCGGCGGTTGCAGCAGTCAACATAACTTCAACGGTTTCGAACCTTTTTAATGTAGTATTTATGTCAATCGGCAGCTCCATCGGAATCATCGTCGGCAACCTGCTTGGAGCGAATAAGCTGGAAGAAGCCAAGGATACGGATCGGAAGATTATTGCGCTGAGTGTTGTGAGCTGTTTTGTTTTCGGCGGATTGCTCGCGCTGGCATCGCGGTTTATACCCGAACTCTATAACACAACACATGAAGTAAAGCGGCTTTCAACGTCATTCCTTCTCGTATCAGCCTGCATCATGCCGTTCAGCGCATTCACGCACGCATGTTATTTCACCCTGCGTTCAGGCGGACAAACAAAGATTACACTGTTGTTTGACAGCTGTTATATGTGGTGCATAAGCATACCGGTGGCTTACGTGCTCAGCCGTTTCACGGATTTGCCCGTGCTTGCTCTTTTTGCAATCTGCAACGGATTGGAATTGATAAAATGTGTATTCGGCTATATTCTGCTGAAAAGCGGGAAATGGGTCACCAATATCGTTCAGGACGAGTTGAAACAGGAAGCTGAAAAATAATCTAAAAAAAACGCATATTCCCTTGCGTCCCGGCGAAAAAAATGATAGAATTTATTCGGTACATTTGCATGCGCTTCATGTGCAAAAAAAAGAGCAAGGGAAACGAACTTAAATGCTTATTTGTTCAACAAATGCAGGCTCATCGGAAAATCGCAGCCTGCTGAAAGAGCTGTATGATAAATACGGCAGAACTGTGCTTGGGATTTGCTACGATATTTTGCGCAGCAGACATGATTCCGAGCTTGCAGTACAGGAAACTTTCCGCTTCATATACCGCACGGCGGATTCCTTGTGCCGCATTGATTCCGACGAAGTTTTACGGAGCTATATTGCCGTTTGCGCAAAGCATTGCGCAGCCAACATCGCAGAAAGATACAATGACGGCAGCACAGCACACATCGACAGTATGAATGCAGTGAACAATCTTGGAGTTTTGAGTGCATCGGAACTTGACTTTGATGAGTTTTCGGTCGACAGGGCAGCGGCTGCGGTATCAAAACTCGATGATTCACAACGTGAGATCCTTTTTTTGAGGTATTGCTGTGAATTGCCTGTTCAGGATACAGCCGAATTGTTCCGGGTGACTCAACCCGAGATGTCGGCAAAAATCCGTTATGCACTTTCCGCACTCAGATATGCAATCAACAATGACGGAGGTTCCGACAAATGAAAGAACAAGACAAAACATTGAAACAGGCTTTGCAAAAAGCTGCAAGCGAAGGTGCAATAGCCGAAGATCCTTCGGTTGAGATAACACCTTCCGCCGAGTTGGACAAAAAAATGAACGCATTTTTCGATTCCGTCGAGAGCCGAAATGCCGAATCGACCGAACAGCAGTATACATCCGACAAAACCGGAACTGTCGGAAATAACTACAGTGACGTGCTTTTGGATGCATTCGAAAGCGACATCGCGGATTATGATCGCGACTATGACGATCCCGACACCGTTGAATCCAAAAATCAGGGTGATTCAAATGCAGTCGGTTTCGGCGGAAAAATCCGCAGCCTGTTCGTTCCGTTTTCGCGTCGAACTGTCGGCGTGATTCTGTTTGCAATAGCAGGTGTTCTGCTTGTTGTAAGTCTTGTTTCAATGGCCAAAACAGCTGCTGTAAATAGCAAACATGATTCGAACCCGACACCGAGCGAGCAGCCGACCTTGAGCGGTACCGCTATTCCGGAAGGCGGCACGCCGACTCCGCGGGTCGACGGAAAAGACACGGATTCAACGGCTCAGCCCGGGATAACAAAAAATCCTAACGGCACACCGGGCCCCGGAGATTTCCGCACGTCCGCACCTGTTTCCGGCGCGCCTACTTCGGCACCGGTTACCAGTGCACCCAAAACGCAGATACCCGCACCGGCCACAACAACGCCCGGCGGAGGCGGCAGACCGACAAATCCGCCCGCAACACCGACAACGGCACCTTCAACAGATGAACCGATCGTCCGCCCCACACCCGGAGACGAACCGACGGAACCCATAACGGATTCGCCGACCGATGAACCTGTTGTGACGGATGTGCCGACCGATGAACCCGAACCTCCGACGGAAGAACCCGCACCCGAACCGACGGAAGCTCCCACCGAACCTCCCGTGACGCCGGAAGAGCCGGGGGAATGAAATGAAAACCGACCTCGAACAACCGATTGTTATCTGTTTGACCTTTGATTGAAGGTTAATTCGCAACAGCCATTAATAGAATTTCGGAAACGATCGTAAACAACAAAAGACTGCAAAACCATGTGATGAGTTTTGCAGTCTTTTGTTCGCTTATTCACCGTGATTAGTATTAACACGGTTCAAACTTTCGATGATTAACAGTTAATTGGAAGCTTTCGTGTCGCAGTACATGCAGCGATACTCGCCTTTTTCTGCATCCGTAAGCACAAAAACGTGATGAATTTCCTGTTCGGTGGTGGTAATGCAGCGCGGGTTTTTGCATTTAAGAATGTCAACGATTTTTTCGGGCAGTTCAACATTGCGTTTTTCAAGAACTCTTCCGTCACGGATTACATTTATCGTTGCCGTGGGACAAACGAAGCTCAGAACACCGAGATCGAGATCCTTGTCGGATGCAATTTTGATAATGTCTTTTGTTCCCGTGCGCGTGCTTGCAGCATTGCGTATAATCGCGACCTGACAATCAAGCTTGTCCAGATTCAACATGTTGTAAACCTGCATAGCCTTGCCTGCGGTGATATGGTCGATAACGATACCGTTTCTGATTGCGTCAATATTCATTGTTTGCTCCTTTCAAAATCCATTTTTCATTGTTCAGACTTCGACGGCGATGTCAAGCAGTTTCATGATGAGTGCCATACGGATAAATTTGCCGTAGCGTGCCTGACGGAAATAACACGCGCGCGGGTCATCGTCAACCGCGACGGAAATCTCGTTGACACGGGGCAGGGGATGCAAAACTATAAGGTCCTGCTTCGCAAGAGCCATTTTTTCCGGCGTAAGAATGTAGCAATCCTTAAGTCGCAGGTAGTCTTCCTCATTGAAGAATCGTTCACGTTGGACTCTCGTCATATAAAGAACATCAAGCTTGTCCATAACACCGTCAAGAGTTGTGGTTTGCTCATACGGAATACCTTTGTTTTTGATATATGCATTTTTTACGTAGCTTGGAACTTTCAACTCTTCCGGAGAAATCAAGACGAACTTGATTCCCTCATAGCGGCTCATTGCAGCAATCAGTGAATGCACCGTACGTCCAAACTTCAAATCACCGCATACACCTATTGTGAGATTATCAAAATGACCCTTCTCACGCTTAATTGTCAAAAGGTCGGTGAGAGTCTGCGTCGGATGGTTGTGCCCGCCGTCACCTGCATTGATAATCGGGACGGAGGCTTTCGCTGCTGCAACAAGAGGTGCGCCTTCTTTCGGGTGACGCATTGCAATTATATCGGAATAACCGCTTACAACCGCAACGGTGTCGCCGACGCTTTCACCTTTTGCAGCGGAACTCGAGCTTGCTTCGGAGAATCCGAGAACTCTTCCGCCGAGTTCAAGCATTGCAGCTTCAAAGGAAAGACGGGTGCGCGTGCTGGGTTCAAAGAACAGAGTCGCAAGAGTCTTATATTTGCAGGCTTCACGATAAAGCTCAGGGTGTTCAATGATGTTGTTTGCAACCGCAATCATTTCATCAATTTCCGCAGTGGAAAGATCGAGAATGTCGATAAGGTTTTTCATATTAGTTATTTCCTCCGTTTATCCATGAAATATCTGACGGGTTATTGCGAAAAGCAATAAGCCTTGCAATGTCCCCGGGTTTAATGATGTTTTTTTCTGCCGCAACATGAACGACAGTATCGAAATCAGTAAGGCTGATGTTTTTAACTTTTGCATCTGCAAGCCTGTCAATTGATTTTTGCATTCCGTATGTAAAAATACTGACAATGCCGAGCACCTCCGCCCCCGCTTCGCGTAAAGCTTCAACAACATCAATAACGCTGCCGCCTGTTGAAATCAGATCTTCAACCACAACAACCTTTTGTCCTGCTTCAAGCTTGCCCTCAATTTGATTACCCCTGCCGTGATCCTTGGCGGAACTGCGAACGTAGCCCATGGGCAATCCCAGAATATGCCCCGTTATTGCAGCGTGTGCAATTCCGGCCGTGCTTGTTCCCATGAGAACTTCTGCCTCGGGATAGTCGGTGCGAATTATTTCTGCAAGAGAGTTTTCAATGTTGTTTCGAACATCGGGTGCTGTTAAAGTCAATCTGTTATCGCAATAAATCGGGCTTTTAATTCCGCTTGCCCATGTGAACGGCTTGTCCGGACTCAGAAAAACTGCTCCGATCGAAAGCAGCTCGTCCGCAACAACAGCTGCCCTGTTTGTGCAATCCGTTTTTTTATTCATGTGAATAAACTGTCCTTTCCTGTTAGTGTATACTGATTTTAAGAGTAATACCTGCCGAACTTATAAAGCATCAGTTCAGCCGACAAAATCGTTCAGGCAGCGTTCATATGCAGCAACCGGATCCGCTGCGGCTGTAATCGGCCGACCTACAACAATGTAATCCGATCCGAGTGCTTTGGCATCCGCGGGTGTTGCAACACGCTTTTGATCTCCGACCGCGCCATCCGCAAAGCGCACTCCGGGAGTTACTGTCAGAAAACCATTTCCGCAAACAGCGTGAATTTTTCCTGATTCAAGCGGAGAACAAACAACCCCGTCCAACCCCGCAATTTCAGCATTTTTTGCATAACATGCCACAACTTCATCCATAGGTTTATCAATAAGCAATTCTTTTTTTAAACTGTTCGAGTCGGTTGAAGTAAGCTGAGTTACCGCAATCAAAAGCGGGCGTGTTCCGTCTTCGCGTGTCAAACCTTCTTTTGCCGCCTGCATCATTGCAATCGTGCCGCCTGCATGAACGTTGCACATGTCAATATCAAGGGCGGACAGAACACGCATTGTTTTTTTGACGGTGTTTGGAATATCGTGAAGTTTAAGATCAAGGAAAATCTTGTGTCCGCGCCGTTTAAGCTCGCGAACGATATCCGCGCCTTCGGCATAAAAGAGTTCCATACCGATTTTAATAAAAGGTTTTCTGTCCGTAAATGCGGAAAGGAAATCCAGCACTTCAGTTTTTTCTGCAAAATCGCAGGCGATGATTACGTCTTTACCCATTATGTGCTCCTCCGATGATATCTTCAAGTTTATTTATTCCGTATTTTTTCATTGTTGACGGCAGCTCACGAATTATATCGCGGCATATATAAGGTTCGATAAGGTTGGCTGCACCGATTTGAACTGCGGCGGCCCCTGCAAGCATCATTTCAAGCACATCATCTGCGCTTGATACCCCGCCTATACCCATTATCGGGATTTTCACCGCTTCATAAACATCATAAACCGTTTTCAATGCAACGGGAAAAATAGCACTGCCCGAAAAACCGCCTTTTTTGTTTGCAATTACAGGTGTTCGCCTGTGCAAATCAATTCGCATCCCCATGAGTGTGTTGATAAGGCTGAGTCCGTCCGCACCGGCATCCTCACAGGCTTTTGCAATGGACACAATATCCGTAACATTCGGACTGAGCTTAATAAATATCGGCTTTTGCACAACCGATTTGACGGCTCTTGTAACTTCGGCAGCAGCGTCGCATGTTGTTCCGAAGCTCATTCCGCCGTTGTGAACATTCGGGCAGCTGATATTGACTTCGATAATGCCGACTTGCTCACATTCGTTGAAACGTGCCGCGACCTCCGTATACTCATGGATTGAAAATCCGCTGACATTTGCTATCACCTGTTTCGAAAAGCATCTTTTGAGCCGCGGAAGCTCGTTGTTTATTACTGCGTCAACTCCCGGATTTTGCAAGCCTATGGAGTTGATTATGCCCGCCGGACATTCTGCAATTCGTGGAGTGGGGTTGCCGAAACGCGGTTCAAGTGTTGTCCCTTTAAATGAAAACGTGCCGAGACAATTGATGTCGTAAAGCTCCGCAAACTCGTAACCGTAGCCGAATGTTCCGCTTGCGGGAATGACAGGGTTGTCAAGCAGCCAATTTCCGAGATGAACTTTGAGCGCATCACCGCTTGGGAGCTCATTCATTACAAGGGATTTGTTGGAACTTATATTCATTCCATTCTGCATTTTGCCGCTCATCACCATATTACCTCCTCGGAGACCAAAACGGGGCCGTCTTTGCAGATTCTCTTCGAACCGTATTTTGTTTTGCAGCTGCAACCCATACATGCGCCGAAGCCGCAGCCCATGCGCTCCTCAAAACTCAATTGTCCGCTTGTTTCCGCAATATCAAACACTGCCTTCAGCATCGGTTCAGGACCGCACACACAGTAATCAGTGTAAGCAGTGATGCCGTCATTGCTTTCGGCATTAAAACAGCGCATTGCATCGGTAACAAACCCTTTCACTCCGCAGCTTCCGTCCGCTGTTGCAATAATTATCCTTGCTCCGATTTTTTTGAATTCATCTTCAAAGAAGCATTCGTCAAATGTGTTGAAACCCGCTATAACCATCGGTATTTTTCCTTCCGAAATCAGCTGCTTAGCAAGCAGGAACATCGGAGGGACGCCTGCTCCGCCGCCTATAAGGAGCGGATGCTCACCGCAGAGTGAAGTATCATAACCGTTTCCGAGACCGACCAAAACATCCAGCTGTTCATTCATCGGCAGGCGGCTCATGAACTCCGTGCCTTTGCCGACAACTTTGTAAACAATCGTCAGCGTGTTTTCATTCCGGTCAATATCGCAGACGGAAATCGGACGCCGCAGGAAAAAGCCTTTAAGCTTTATGTTCACAAATTGTCCGGGTCGATTTATTGACGATACATCACCCGAAAGCACCATTTTATACGTATTACGTGCTATGCACTCGTTTGAAACAATCTGAAACAGTGATTGAATCATGTTCAAGTTCCTTTCCTATATTCAGTGTTCATTAATCGTATTGTCGCCGATTAATCAGGTCGTCGCGCAAAAGCAAATTACTCCTCAATTAAACTTATCTTCCTTAACTGTTTTCCCATTGCGGGTTGTTTTTATACATTTGCCGAAAACCTGCATGCCGACAAAGGGGGATGCTTTCCCGAGAGACAGAAATTCGGCGGAATCAACGATATAGGGGGTGGAGATTTCAAATTCGGCAGTTCTGTTTCCGATATCTATGCCGAATCTGCGGGCGGGCGCGGTGCTCATCAGTTCAATAAGTCTGTTAAGCGACAGTATTCCTCTGCGCACGAGCCGAGTGTACAACACCGGAAAGGCGGTTTCAAGTCCAACAATTCCATTCAGACTGCTGCGCAGTCCGCCTGACTTTTCTTTTTCCGAATGCGGCGCATGATCGGTTGCGATCATGTCAATCGTGCCGTCAAGTATGCCTTCAATGAGTGCATCTCTGTCCGCTTCGGAACGAATCGGAGGGTTCATTTTGAAGCTTCCGCTGTCAACAAGATCTTCATCACACAGAACAAGATAATGCGGTGCAGTTTCACATGTTATGTCGAGGCCTTCAGATTTTGCCTTACGGATAAGATTAACGGACTCCTTTGTCGAAACATGGCAAACATGGTATGAGCATCCGCTCTTACGGACAAGCTCAATATCGCGTGCAATAGGGCGCCATTCGCTTTCACTGCATATTCCGGGCAGGGAATGCCTGTCGGCGTAGTTCCCGTCATGAATGCATCCACCGCGAACAAGACTGTTATCTTCGCAGTGAGCAGCAATGATCTTGTGAAGTTTTTTTGCCTTTTTCATTGCCGCAAGCATAATTTCTTCATTCTGAACGCCTTTTCCGTCATCCGAAAACGCAACGACATACGGGGCAAGTGCGTCCATATCGGAAAGTTCCCGACCGTTTTCACCGATTGTTATTGCACCGTACGGATAAACGGGAATGCAGGCATCACGACGAATGATTTCAAGCTGCCTTTCAAGGTGTTCGATGCTGTCAGGCACCGGATCAAGGTTCGGCATGGTGCAAATCGCAGCATACCCTCCGTTTGCGGCGGCAAGCGTTCCCGTTTTGATAGTTTCTTTATATGAAAAACCCGGTTCGCGAAGATGAACATGAACATCAACGAATCCGGGAACAAGAACAGTATCCGAAGAAATATTGGATTTTTTCACTGAATGAACATCGGAAGGAGATACTGAATTCGAATAGGTATCCGATTTCGAATCGGAAAGGCAGCAACGGTCAATTCTGTTGTTTGGATATTCGGCGTTTTTTCGCACAGTTTTGTTTTCAGACAGCATTTGGTGTGCCTCCTTCGGTTTCTGCAAGAATAAATCCTGCCGCATGCGGCAGGACAGCACAATTAAAACCCACGAATTCACGCTGAAAACGCAGAGAATATTGAGTTGCAAATCTTGCCGACATCAAGGTGTCAACGCGACCTCACGGGATCGCCTTAAAGATTGCAGTTATTTTATCAGGCTCGCAGGCGACTGTCAAGGCATTCAACAAAGTATATTGCAATCATTTAAAAACTGAATCAACATTATTCTGACAAATTCTTGCTTGACATTTGCCAACTTTAAAGCTACAATAACAATCGAAAATCCGTGTATAATATAACGGATAATATCATGATGCGGAGAAAACAAATGAGAAACAAATCTTTGACACGTTTTGCAGCTTTTTTTGTTGCAGCAACCATGCTTTTCGCTTGTTTGCAAGTCATTGCACAGCCTGCCGCAAACGACAGCGGGCACACTTACGTGCTTGTTGACCAACCCACCGACGGCGGGGTTTACCTTATGATAAGCCGACAGTCCGGCAGCAATTTTGCTGTTTCCGGAACAGCGATGCCCGACGGGGAAGGCTTGGTGCCTGTTGAAGTCGGAGTTGCAGGTGACTATGTTGTAAGCGGAATGAACGATTCCGTGCTTTGGCAGTTTAACGGCAGTTCCGAATCGGGCTTCACCGTTCGCAATGCTGAGTCGGGCGAATACCTTGCAAAGCTTTCGAACACGCTTAAAACAAGCGCAGCAACTCAGCATCGCTGGGAGCACATAATTCATACCAACGACGACAGCAGCATCGGCGATGAACCTGTTATGCACAATGTGACCACCGGTGTGGGCTACATCCTCTATCGCGTAAACGGCGATGAGACTTATTTCGATTGCTTCAACGCTTATCAGCAATGCAATATCCGCCTTTATGAGCGTCGGGATATGACCGGATTCGTACCGACGACGGGCGTCAGCATCGGAATTGATGCACTGGAGCTTGACCTTGGAAGCACTCACACATTCCATCCGCAGGTTTTCCCGTCAAATGCAACCATTCAAAACGTTACATACACGTCTTCGGATTTGTCCGTTGCACGCATCAATCCCGACGGCACGCTTATCACAGGCAGCGAAGGAACTGCGCAGATAACCGTTTACGACGGAACGGGCGAATTCAGCGATACCTGCACCGTGACGGTCGCAAGTGCAAATCCCGCAGTGCCCGTCCTGTACGGTTACAGAATGTACTCAAGTGCAAACGGCATCGTTAATTTTTCGGCGGATGATGTTTCCGACTTCAACCTTGTGGATGCACAAACAGGACTTGAACCGCTCACCGCAATGTGTTATGTGGAAGGCGATTTTTACGGTTTCGCAAAGAGTGAAACCGAAAACACGGGGTATGATTTCGTTATTATCGACGGCGAAACCTTCGAAAGACGTACAACAAACCTTTGGTCATACTACTATTGCCGCGATATGACCTATGATCCCGAAACCGGACTGATTTACTGCATGATGGCAACCAACGCAACTATTTACTCATTGTATTTCGGGATTTATACGGTAAACCCACAAACTCTGAGCTTCAACCTTGTCGGTGAAACAAACCGATACCTTTCGGTTCTTGAATGCACGGCGGACGGCAGACTTTACGGAATCGATATGTTCGGCTATTTCTGCTCCGTTGACAAAACCAATGCAAACTGCACAAAAATTGCACATACAACCGTTTCGGATATCAACCATGAACAGTCCATGGTGTTCTGTCCTTCAAACTGCAAAATGTATTGGATGAAATCTGATGATAACGGAGGCGTATTTTTCGAGGTCAATCTCGCAAACGGAACGCTTGTTTATATCGGCTATCCCGGCGGCGATTACATAACATATCAGAGTGTTGCAGGCCTTTGTTATGTTCCGACGGATGAACCGGAGTATCAGCAGGGTGATATAGATATGGACGGCATAGTTTCTGTTTCGGATGCATTGCTTGCATTGCGGTGCGGAATGGAAATTGTGACTCTTACCCCGCAGCAGCTTACGCTTGGCGATATGAATGGCGACGGTTCCGTTAATGTTACCGATGCGATAATGATACTTCGAGCTGCACTTATCGGCTGATTTTTAAATTCGGCAGCACGGCCGCAGTATCAAAAGTAAAAACAAAACCTGTCAAAAACAGCGGTTCGCAGCACGGCGGGCCGCTGTCTGCACAAATAACCAAATGACAATTTCGCCTACGGTTCGATAAAGATTTTACTGTATGATTCAAAGCATTGATTTTAACTCTGCCGCATGATAGAATACGCATGGCAAAGCCCGAATAACTTATGCCGTGTCTGAATAAATAAGTTAATCTTAAAAAACGGAGGGTGAATTTGTGAAAAGAAAAGCTTTAGGCTTGTTTACAACATTTTTCAAAATCGGAGCTTTCACGTTTGGAGGGGGATATGCAATGATACCGCTGATACAACGTGAAATCGTAGATAAAAAACAATGGGCAACAAATGAAGATTTGCTTGATATAATTGCAATTGCCGAATCAACGCCCGGTCCCATTGCCGTGAACGCAGCAACATTTATCGGCAGCAAAATTGACGGCTTCTTTGGTGCTCTGTTTGCAACGCTCGGAGTTGTTCTTCCGTCATTTATAACCATACTTGCCGTGTCGTTTGCAATTGCACAGTTTGAACACATAAAAATCGTTCAGTATGCATTTACGGGTATTCGCGCCGCAGTTCTTGCGCTCATTATCCGCGCACTTGCGGCAATGTATAAAGAATGTCCGAAGTCGCCCCTGTCATACATTATTGCGGCAACTGCTTTTTTTGTTGCAGCATTTACAAGCATCAACACAATTTTTATCATACTCGGCTGTGCTGCGGTCGGCCTTGCTGTACATTTGGTATTTAATACAAAAAACGGAAAGGCGGGGGAAGGCAAATGATTTTCATCGAATTATTCTTCACATTTTTCAAGATTGGCTTGTTTACTGTCGGCGGCGGATATGCAATGCTCCCGCTTATCAGAACTGAGGTTCTCAGCAAGGGCTGGCTGACGGCGGAGGAAATTGTGAATTTCATTGCCGTGAGCGAAAGCACACCGGGGCCGTTCGCAGTCAATATTGCAACTTATATCGGTTCTGTCCGCGGCGGGGCAGCAGGGGCAGCCTGTGCAACGCTCGGAGTTGTGCTTCCGTCGTTTCTGATTATTCTTGCGATTGCGCGATGCTATAAAAAGTTTAAGAGCAGCAAAATAGTTGCGGGACTTATGTCCGGCTTGAAGCCGGCGGTGATCGGGCTTATTGCAGCCGCCGTGTTAACAGTCGGCAAAACCGTTTTTTTGAATTCGGCAACTCCGACAGGCTTTCCCGCCACCGCATCGGACTGGTTTCGAACCGTGAGTTCCGCATTGGTTTTTGTGCTTGCACTCTTTGCCTGCCGAAAAAAACTTCATCCGATATTAATGATTTTGATTGCCGCTGCTCTCGGCATAGCATTCGGCCTTTTGGGCGAAATGCTTGTTGCGCAGCGTTAACCGCAGCATTAACACCAAGAACAATATCGCCCATGCGGGCAACACATCGGATTGATTTTTTTCGCTGCCTGCTGTGCAAGTTTTGCATTGCCCGAGCGGGCGCTATGATTCAAATTAAACATGTGTAAATATTTTTTATTTGTGCAATAATAAAGCTCGTTTTCCGGTGTGGAAAACGAGCTTTTTTTCACAGTTTGAAAGCGGATAACTTAGATATTGTCCGTATGTTTACGCAGGTGCACCGACCAACATTGCTTCATGCACGGGAAGGATTTTTTTGCTGTCGGGCATATGGACGAGAGCTTGATTCAGCACCTCCTCGGCGTTATGCACAAATACAATTTGCAGTGCATCAATAATATCCTTGGGAACTTCGGCAATATCCTTGCGGTTTTGCTCCGGAAGCAGCACCGTTGTTATGCCTGCGCGTGCTGCAGCAAGCAGTTTTTCACGCAAACCTCCGATTGCAAGCACTCGGCCCCTGAGAGTGATTTCGCCTGTCATTGCAAGTCTTGCGCGCACCGGAATGCCTGTCAGTGCACTCGCAACAGCCGTCATGAGTGAGATCCCTGCGGACGGACCATCCTTTGGAACAGCACCTTCCGGAACATGAATATGTATATCCGTATGCTGATTGAAATCATCGCTCAGTCCCAGTTCGGAAGCGTGTGCGCGGATGCACGTAATAGCAGTGCGTGCGCTTTCCTGCATAACATCGCCGAGACTTCCGGTAAGCTGGAGCTGACCCGTGCCTTTCAACGCTTCAACCTCAATTTCTAACAGCTCACCGCCAACGCTTGTCCACGCAAGTCCGTTCACCAGTCCGATTTCAGGCTCCTTATCCGCAGGCTCAAAGCTGTACCGAGACACACCGAGATATTCCTTTATTTTCGATTTGCTGAGCCGAATCCGTTTTTTTCCGTTTGCAATATCAACGGCAGCCTTTCGGCAAACTGCGGCAATACAGCGTTCAAGGCTGCGAACGCCTGCCTCGCGTGTGTAGCAATTGACAATTTCGGAAATTTCCTCATCCCCGATGGTCAGCATGCTCTTCTTCAGTCCGTGCTTTTCGAGCTGCTTCGGAATCAAATACTGTCTTGCAATTTCGATCTTTTCGGTCGCAAGATAACTCGGAACCTCTATAACTTCCATTCTGTCCAAAAGCGGGCGGGGGATATCGGCAAGGTTGTTTGCTGTTGTTATGAACAGAACCTTGGACAAATCATACGGCATCTCCAAAAAGTGATCGCGGAAAGCAAAGTTTTGTGCTCCGTCAAGCACTTCAAGAATTGCGGCGGCCGGATCACCGTTGTAATCTCGGGATAATTTATCAATTTCATCAAAAAGAATGACCGGATTTACGGTTCCCGCCTGCCGCATTGCAGAAATAATGCGACCCGGCATAGCTCCGATATAAGTGCGCCTGTGTCCGCGAATCTCCGCTTCATCCTTGATTCCGCCGAGACTCATTCGAACAAAGCTGCGGCCCAAAGCCTTTGCAATTGATGCGGAAATGGATGTTTTGCCCACACCCGGAGGGCCCGCAAAGCAAATGATCTGACCGTTCACCTTTCCGGTAAGTTTCGCAACTGCAAGATACTCAAGAATACGCTGTTTGACTTTTTCAAGCCCGTAATGGTCCTCGTCAAGTATCCTGCGCGCATTTTGAATATCAAGATTATCCTCGCTCATCTCGGTATAAGGCATGTCCAACAGACAATCAATGAAAGTTCGCAGGGACGGTGTTTCATGTGAACCGGCAGGAAGGGTTGCGAACCTGTCGATTTCTTTTTCAAGTCGGATGCGAATTTCATCGGGAAACGTGCGTTTCTTCAGTCTTGCACGAAACTCATCGGCTTCCGTTTCTTCGTTCTCACCCAATTCTTTTCGAATTGCCTTTATCTGTTCGCGGAGGAAGTATTCCTTTTGATTCTTTTCTATTTGCTGCTTGACACTCGCCTCAATGCGTTTGCTGAGCTTTGTGAACTCCTGCTCGCGTGCAATTATGTTCAAAAGCGTTATGCAGCGCGAGGCACTGTCCTCCTGTTCAAGAAAACACTGCCGATCCTCGTATTTTTTCAAGGTTATGTTTGCAAGCCTGAATATATATGCAGTATCATCGGAGCTTTTCTCAATAACCTCAAATGCTTCGGAAAGGCTGTTTACTCCGATCAGTTCAAGGTAATCGCGGCATTTTTTCGAAACGAGCGGACGGAGTGACGAAGCTTCGGGGTCGGTTTGCTCTTCATCGTCGCAACTGTAAAGGTTCGCGCTGAAAAAGGGCTCCTCGCCCGTGAAACCGTCAACAAGCGCACGGCATACACCTTCCGCCATGACGCGGACAGTATCTCCGGGCAGTTTAATTACCTGCTTGATTTTGCAAATGCAGCCGATCTCATACAGCTGCTTTGCGGTTATATCGGTAAGTTTCGGATCTTTTTGCGCGGTAAGAAACACCAACCCGTCGTTTTCGGCGGCGTTTTCGATCGCGGCAACGCTCTTGTCCCTGCCTGCATCAAAGCTCAGCAGTGTGTAGGGCATCACAACCAAGCCGCGCAGAGGCACAACGGGCATTTTTTCATAGTACTTAATAGCCAAATTTCATTTCCTCGTGTTTTGTTGTTTTTTTGCCGTGAGGGTGTATCAGTCATCGGCTTCTTTTTGGAGAATTATACACGTTGTTTGAAAATTATACAACACACAAATTCAGGCATATATGCAAATTCTCGGGACAATCCTGTGTATCTTCAACAACAGCACACCAATACTTCGCAGCCCGCAAAAGACCGCTTTGCTTTTCGGTATCATTTTGTGCCCAATTCCGTACGGAGCGGCCGAATATAAACTGAGCAACACGGTGAACAGCGATATATTTGATGCCGAGTGCGCCTTTGCAGCCGAATTTCGGACTTTTTTTTCTTTTTTTGTCGCTCAAGTCTTGTTTATTCACCCATTGTTGTGGTACAATACAGAGTAGCTTGTATTTACCATGGCGGTTCGGCTCTTATGCAATCAGCCTGATTGGAGTATGCTTTGCGCAGAGTCGAGCGATACTCTTTATAGAAAGGAAAAATCATCATGAAAAAAAGATGCGACAAACTCATTGCTAAGCTTCGTGAAAAAAACATCGATGCAGCAATAATCACCTCACCTGTTAACCGCAGGTATTTCTCCGGCTTCACCGGCAGCAACGGTGTTGTTATTGTAACAGAAAACGGTCGCGTTCTTCTTACTGACTTCCGTTATACCATTCAGGCAAATCAGCAGTGCGCCGGAGTTTGCGAAGTTCGTCAGGTTAACCGCGGAATAGGTTCGGGCGATGTTGAAGAAGTTCTTAAAGAATTTGACGCAAAACGCGTTGCCTATGAAGATGCAGCTCTGACCGTTGCCGAATTTAACATGTTCAAGAGCATGCCCTTTGAACTTTTGCCCGAATCAAAGCTTATCTCGGATTGCAGAATCGTTAAGGATGCTGCGGAGACAGCAGAGCTTCAAAAGGCTCAGAATGTTGCGGATGCAGCTTTTGCAGAAGTTCTGAAACACGTAAAGGTTGGCATGACCGAGATTGAACTTCGCAATGAATTCGATTATCTCATTCGCAAGTTCGGCGGGGATGACAATTCATTCGACACCATCGTCGGTTCCGGTCCCAACGGTGCGCTTTGCCATGCGTATCCCGGTCCGCGCAAGATTCAGAACGGTGATTTCGTTGTTATGGACTTTGGCGCACGCGTAAACGGTTATTGTTCGGATATGACCCGCACATTCGCAGTCGGCAAACCCTGCGATGAGCTCGTGAAGATTTACAACATTGTTCTTGAAGCTCAGCTCAAGTGCCTTGAAGTGCTTCGTCCCAATATGAACGCCGCCGATCTTGACAAGACAGCGCGGGATATCATCACAGCGCACGGTTACGGCGAGTGCTTCGGTCACAGCCTCGGCCACGGGTTCGGTCTTGAAATCCACGAAAGTCCCTATGCAAGCACGCGTTCCGCAGATATTCTTGTCCCCGGAAGCACAATCACCGTTGAACCCGGCATTTACGTTGAAGGACTCGGCGGTGTCAGAATCGAAGATTGCTGCGTTCTGACCGAAACCGGTTACATCAATCTCTGTTCAACCACAAAGGAGCTCATCATCCTCTGATAAGGTCAGAAAAGCCTTGTAAAAGCTTCTTTTGGTGTTCCAAGTTATTTTTCCCGCCTGCAAAACAGCGCAGTATGCGCCCTGCAGGCGGTCGATAAGGTTCCGAGTGGACCTGTTTATTGCAATCATACTTTATAAATTTATATCACGGAGGTATTCCCATGATTTTAGCTGGCGATTTCAGAAAAGGCATTACCGTTGAAATAGACGGACAGGTTTGGAGCATTGCAGATTTTCAGCATGTCAAGCCCGGCAAAGGTGCGGCATTTGTTCGCACAAGGCTGAAAAACGTCATGACAGGTGCGGTTCTCGAAAGAACCTTCAGCCCCACCGACAAGTATCCCACTGCACACATCGAAACCCGCGAAATGCAGTATCTCTATACTGACGGAGATTTGTATTATTTCATGGATAATGAGTCCTATGAACAGCTCGCACTCAATCATGAGCAGGTTGAAGATGCAATCGACTTCGTTGTTGAAAACTCCAACGTCACCATCCGTTTCTACAAAGGCAATGCATTTTCCGTTGCAGCTCCCAATTTTGTTGAGCTGACTGTTACGGAGACCGAACCCGGCTTCAAGGGTGACACCGCGACCGGAACCACCAAGCCCGCCGTACTCGAAACGGGTTACAAAATTGCTGTTCCCCTGTTCGTTAACGAAGGCGATCGCATTCGCGTTGATACCCGCACTGGTGAATACATGGAGCGCTGCTGAGTTAACTGCTCTTAACAGACTCCGCGCCTCTGCTTAACAGGGTGGTTAAAGGTTCAAATTCTATGGCAAACGAAACAAATATCATTCAAAAGTCCGCTTACCTGCGCGGACTTGCTGATGGAATGAAGCTTTCGGCGAATTCCGACGATACCTCAAAACTTTTGCTTGCGATGATCGACTGCATAGACAGTATTGCGGTACAGGTCAACGACAACACCGATCTCATTTGTGAGCTTGATGACGAAGTTGATTCCTGTTCCGATTCATTGGATGCTTTTGCAGAATTGGTTTTCGGCATTGATGACGACGATGACGAAATCGACATCAACGACGATGATGATCTTTTCGCTTGCGATGACGATGATGATGACAGCAAATGCTTTGGCTGCTCTTGCCCCGGCGAGTGCGATGATTGCTGTTGTGACGATGACTGCGAGGATTGCAATTGTGACGGCAGAGAGGATGATTGCTGCATTACCTGCCCATATTGCGATGCGCGGGTTCCGCTTTCCACACTGTTGGAAAGTGATAATCCCGTTTGCGGAATCTGTCATATGCCGTTATGTTCATCTACCGGTTTCGAGGAGGAATCCGATTCCTGATTTTGCAGCGCACCGAACAAAGTCATTACTGAATCATTTTTTTCTCAGCAGGGTTCACATTTAATATGCGGATCCTGCTGTTTGCGAAAGGAGTTTTATGGAATTTGACTCAGCTGCTCTTTGTGGATGTGTGGAATCGTCAAGCACTAAACGAAGTGTTTCGCTGCATCCGAGGCTGGAAGCTGCAGCTGCTCTTCTCGGCAAAACATCTGTACTTGCTGATATCGGGTGTGATCACGGCAGATTTTCGGCTGCAATGCTTCAACGCGGTATTGCTGAAAAAGTTATTGCATCCGACATAAGTGCTCCGTCCCTCAAAAAAGCCGAACAGCTTGCGAATGTATGCGGACTTTCAAGCAAGATGGAATGCCGTATTTCGAACGGTTTTTCGGCATACTCTGCCGGTGAGACCGACAAGGCTGTTATACTCGGAATGGGCGGCGAGGTTATCCGTTCCATACTTTCACGCTCTGATTCATTCGCGCGTTCGCTTGAGTGCATTGTTATGCAGCCGATGCGCGGGGAAGCCGAACTTCGGAGCTATCTTTACTCAAACAATTATCGCATAATTGATGAAGCGGTTGTTTTTGACAGCGGGAGATACTATCAGCTGATTTCGGCAAAAAACGGAGCGCCGTGCCAACTTCCCGACTGCTTTGAAAAAGGTTTTTTTCAATTCGGTGCCGAAGCATTTAACAAGCGTGACCCAATGCTTTTGCCGCTGATGCAGCGGTATCTTTGCATCATTGAAAAAAAGCTGCAGCGGGCAGCTTTATCGGGCGGCAGACCGAAGCGACTCATTTTTGAAGCAGAAAGTACAGCAAGACTGATTTCTGCGTTTTTAAACGGGCGGAATGATGACTGTTCGGCGAAACACACTGATTGATTAAAGGAGCAAAACATGCTGCTTAATGATTTTATAGATATAATGAATAAGCTCGCGCCGCAAGAGACGGCGCTTGGGTTTGACAATGTCGGATTAATAATCGGCACGGACAGAAAGCAGATAAAACGTGTGCTTGTTGCGCTTGACTGCACCCTTGCCGTTGCACTTGAAGCGGTCGAAATCGGCGCGGATCTTGTTTTAACGCATCACCCTCTGCTTTTTTCGGCAGTTAAGCGTATATCTCCCGAATGCCCTCAAACGGCGGCTGTTTATACCCTTATCCGCAACGGTATTGCACTCTTTTCCGCACATACAAACCTCGATGCAGCGGAAGGTGGAGTAAATACAGAACTTTGTCGTCTGTTCGGGCTGCAAGATACGATTTCCGTCGGAGAAGACAGCATTATGCGAGTCGGCAATCTCCCTGAAACCATGATGCTGGATGATTTTGCGGCAATGGTTCAAAAGAAGCTCAACACGGTTGCGCGCATATCCGGCAGCAATACCCCTGTCAGCCGCATCGCCGTTATCGGAGGTTCCGGAGGTGCGGAATATGAGCAGGCACACGAAGCCGGAGCGCAGGTGCTTGTAACCGGAGAATGCAAACATTCGGATGCAATTGCGGCCTCCGTTCTCAACTTAAACATTATTGCCGCGGGGCATTACCAAACAGAAAACCCTGTGCTTATTCCTCTTGCTGCATACCTTCGCAGCAATACGGAAGGCGTTGAATACATGATATCCAAAGTAAACACGCCGACTTTCCGCACTTGCGGGCGGTGTGCCGAGTAAGCGATTATTAATTGCTGAAAACTGGCTTTGGATGGTAAGTTTATTGAAAGGATGAAACTGTTATGAATAAACTGGATGCACTTTGGGAGTATCAGCAGGCAGAGCTTGCTCTCGCACGACTGAAGAGGGAAATGAAATCCTCGCCGTCATATCAAAAACGCACAAAGCTGCATAACTTTCTTGCAGAACAGCAAGCGAGCATCGAAAAAATAAATGCGGATATGCGGGCAAAGGACGGTTCACTTGCAACATGTTCATCAAAGCTTGACGCGCTTTTAAAACGTTATGATCTTGAAAAATCCGAACTTGACATCATGGAAAATGATGAAGAAAGCACTGCTGCGGAGTTAACGGAAGCAAAAAAATCCATCGAAAAGCTGCTTGAAGAAATAAATGCTTTGCACAAAGAGCTTGCCGAGATGATAACATGGTTGAATCAAGCTTCCGAGGCCATTTCTTCCGCATACTCCAAGGCGGGACGCGCAAAAAAGGACTATGATGCCGTTCGTGCCGTTTGCGATGCGGAAAAGGATGCATTCAAACCCAGGCTTGACGCCGCAGAAGCCTTGATTGCCGAAAAACGCGGAGCTGTTCCGGATGAACTTATGTCCAAATATCTTGCACTCAAAAAGAATTATGTCAATCCTGTTGCAAAGGTTGCCAATAATCAATGCAGCGGATGCTATATGATGCTTCCGTCAGCCGTTGTTAAAAGAGTTGCCGGAAAAACAAGCATTGTTGAATGCGAGAACTGCGGACGAATCCTTACCATGTAAGCTTTTGTGTTATAGATACTGATACCACAAGAATGCTTTCGAAGAATAAAAACTCATTTTGTTCTTTACACAGCATTGAGTTTGCATTATAATACTATTATTGAGTAAGACAAGTGACCGCGCAGGCATTTGCCCGCGAGGAAAGTCCGAGCTCCGCAGGACAGGGTGCCGGGTAACACCCGGTGAAGGCGACTTCAAGGAAAGTGCAACAGAAATAAACCGCCGTATTGCCGCACGGTAATACGGTAAGGATGGAAAGGCGGGGTAAGAGCCCACCGATACCTCGGTAACGCGGTATGCCATGTAAACCCCACTCGGAGCAAGATTGAAATGGGAGCATTTAATGGCTGTCCGTCACGCTCCCCGTAATCGCTTGAGTGTGCAGGTAACTGCACATCCAGATAGATGGTCACATAAACAGAACTCGGCTTACGGCTTGCTCAATTCAAAAACGGTATTCGCCTTAAACGGCGGATGCCGTTTTTTGTTCTCGTTTTTTGTTCTTTTGAATGCTTTTACGCATTTTGCACCCGCCTCTTGCCACCCCGAAGTCAGCCGTTGCTGCTGAATGAATCAAAAACGTATGTTTCACTGTAAAACTGCATACCTTAATATGGAATCAAAAAGCAACCGGAGGGCAGAGATTTGAATCTTTATATAGAAACAAGGGTGCTGAACATTGCAGACTATATCATTGAAACCGGTGCGACTGTCCGCGCTGCGGCAGGTGTTTTCGGCGTATCTAAATCAACCGTTCATAAAGATATAACCGAACGACTTCGCACAATAAATAAAGCACTGGCTGAAAAGGTTGCCGCCGTGCTTGAAGTAAACCGCGAAGAGCGTCACATACGCGGCGGACGTGCAACCTATTTGAAATACCACCATGATGATGAAGCTGCCGGTGCATGATCGGCATATAAACTTTGCAAAAAGCAAGAGAAGCCGCGTGCATATGCGGCTTCTCTTACGGTTTAAATTACTAACAATGTATCACATATTTGCTCTGTTTGCCATGCGCTCGGCTTGGGACGGGCGCAGATACATGGGGGCGGCGTAACTGCAGGTTTTGAGACTGTCGTCAGCACGTCGGGCAAGGACCTCAGCAATCACGAGCCCTGCATTGACGCTGTCGTGATTACCACAGCAATCACCGACTACGATATATTCGGTGCCGGACAGTGAATCGAGCATTTCTTTTTGAACACACGCGCAAGGAGGAACAATGCATTCTTCCCCTTCATAAACAGCAGCATAACCGTTGCCGTTTCGCGCATCCAGCATACAAAGAATCCTGTTGCCGAACCGCCCCTGCGCCGCATGGCGGAGTGCGGCAAGCGAGCTGACAGCTGCAATAGGCTTTTTTTCGGCATATGCAAATGCATTCACGGTTGTAACGCCGATACGAACACCGGTAAATGAGCCGGGACCCGCATCAACAGCAAAAAGATCAATGTCCGACAGCTGTAAACCGGCTCTTTCGAGCATATTGTCAATCAGCGGCATAAGCGACACCGAGTGCGGCTTTCCGCTTTCATCTGTCTGCACAATTATGGTTCTGCGACTCGAATCGGAGTCCGAGCATAGAGCCGCAGACGGATATTTTGCGGATGTTGAAACAGCAAGAATAATCATATCAACCTTTCCCGTATGTATTGGCAACCTTGCCCAGTAAATCTTCATATCTCTCACCGAAAGCAAGCGCCTCAACGCTGCGCGGCTCCGAACCGCTGCCGGACAAATGGAGTTCGAGTCGTTCACGAGGCAAAGCTTCCGGAACGTTCTCACACCATTCCATAACAATAACGCTTTCGGAATCAAGGTAGTCCTGGTAGCCTATGGCAAACAGTTCATCAAAGTTTTCCAATCGATAAGCATCAAAATGGTCGAGTGAAAGCGCGGAGCCTCTGTGACTTCGAACGATGGTAAACGTCGGACTCGCAATATCGTCAATTTGAAGCTCAGCAGCGATGCCGCGCACAAGTGTGGTTTTTCCGGCTCCGAGATCACCGAACATCGCAATAAACGCCCCCGGGAAGAGTTCCTTGGCGACTGTTTGCCCGAATTTCAGCATCGCATTTTCCGAACAAATCTTAAACTGAATTTTCCGTACTTCGTCGGATTGCTCCGTTTTTAACGAAGCAGAGTTTTTTTCGCTGCTCAATTGAATGTACCTCTTAACAGCAGTTCGTTTCGAAGCTCAGTGAGCCTGTCTTCACGAATTGCCTCGCGTATTTTTTCCATCAAACGATATGTAAACCGCAAATTATGCGTTGTGATAAGCTGCGCAGCAAGGATCTCCCCGGCCTTAACGAGATGCCGTATATATGCACGGCTGAAATTACGGCAGGCATAACAATCACACTCATCTTCGATAGGGCGGAAATCACGGGCAAACTCTGCATTGCGAAGCATTTTTTTGCCGTTAAAAGTGAATGCAAGTCCGTTACGGGCGGAGCGCGTCTGCAAAACGCAGTCAAACATGTCGATTCCGCGCATTGCACCTTCAACCAGGCAATCCGGGCTTCCGACTCCCATCAGGTAATGAGGTTTATTTGCCGGCATATGCGGCATAAGCTGTTCAAGCATTTCGTACATAACAGGTTTAGGCTCTCCGACAGAAAGTCCTCCGATTCCGTACCCCGGAAAATCCATATCGCTCAATACCTTTGCGCTTTCAATACGAAGGTTGGCGAACATGCCTCCCTGCACGATTCCGAACAGAGCCTGATCCTCGCGCGTGTGACTTTCCTTGCAGCGCTTTGCCCAGCGATGTGTTCTGTTCATGGCAGCTATTGTATATCTGCGGTCACAGTCAGCAGGTGCGCATTCATCAAACGCCATTGCAATATCCGCACCGAGAGCCTGCTCAATCTCCATTACATACTCAGGTGTGAAAAACATTTTATGGCCGTCAATATGAGAGCTGAATTCGACTCCCTCCTCATGAATTTTGTTCATTGAAGCAAGACTGAAAACCTGAAATCCACCGCTGTCGGTCAACATTGGTCCGTGCCACTGGGAAAACTCGTGCAGTCCGCCTGCTTCGCGCACCAGTTCATGACCCGGACGAAGGTGCAGATGATAGGTATTGGAAAGCATGATTCCGGCACCTATTTCCTTCAAGTCTCTGGGCGTCATTGCCTTGACGGTCGCCTGCGTTCCGACACACATGAAACACGGAGTATCAATAACGCCGTGAGGCGTGTGCAGCTTGCCGAGACGTGCGCCGGTGCGGCTGTCTGTTTTTACAAGTTCATATCTTACGGGTTGGTCCATTAATTTCACTCCTGTTGAAGAATGCCGGAAATATACCAGGCATTATTATCTGTCGTTTATTTATAAAAAATCAAGTCTGCAATTACTTCAGCGTAAGCTTTTTTAAATGAAGAATGATGCGTCTCCGAACGAGAAAAAGCGATAACGTTCTTCAACGGCATGTTTATAAATCCGCATCACCTCTTCACGGGATGAAAACGCACTGATGAGCATCAGAAGCGTTGACTCTGGAAGGTGAAAATTTGTTATAAGTGCATCCACGGCCTTGAATCTGCATCCCGGGGTTATGAATATGTCGGTTGATCCGCTTCCGGGATGAACAATTCCGTTTTCGTCGGTAATGCTCTCGAGCGTGCGGCAGCTTGTTGTTCCGACCGCAATTATCCTTCCGCCGTTTGCGCGTGCGCGATTGATTCTGTCCGCCGCATCCTGTGTGCACTCGTAGTGTTCCGAGTGCATATGATGTTCCTCAACGTTTTCGACGGAAACCGGGCGAAATGTGCCAAGTCCCACATGCAGAAGAACATCAACAATATCAATCCCTTTTTCAGATATGCGCGAAAGCAGCTCATCGGTAAAGTGCAGCCCGGCAGTCGGAGCAGCAGCAGATCCGTTTTCTTTTGCGTAAACCGTCTGATAACGGGTTTTATCATTCAGTCTTTCCGTAATGTACGGCGGAAGCGGCATCTCGCCCGCTCGATCGAGAATTTCTTCGAAAATTCCGTCGTAATTCAGCCTGATAATTCTGTTCCCGTCTTCACGCATTTCTGTAACGGTTGCCGAAAGTTCATCGCTGATTTTGAACGTCAACCCAACTTTTGCACGTCTTCCGGGTTTCACAAGGCATTCCCAATGTTTTTCATCGATTCTGCGAAGCAGCAAAAACTCCATTTTTCCGCCTGTTTCGGGACGTGTGCCGTAAAGCCTTGCAGGAATAACCCGCGTTGTGTTGCGAACAAGAACATCCCCGGGATTGAGATAGTCTATAATGTCTGAAAAGACCTTGTCTTCAATGCTTTTTGTCGCACGGTTGTAAACCAAAAGACGTGATGCGCTGCGGCACTCTGCGGGAGACTGAGCAATCAGTTCCTTCGGTAAATCATAGTAAAAATCACTCGTTTTCAATCGTTAATTCCTCACTTGAACCCGCGAAAAGAACCTGAATATTCCGATCACGAATTCGTATTCAGCTCATTCAATTGTTTTGTAAATCAACTTCATTTCAGGCGGTTGTAACAGCGATATTTCAACTGCCGAAACCAGCATATCCAGTGCTTGGGCGAGATTTCTCTCATCATTGACATACATGCTTGCAAACGCTTCTCCGCAGGAAACCTTGTCGCCGTACCGCTTGTGCATCAGAATTCCGACAGCAGGGTCGATACTGTCGGAAACATGTTCCCTTCCCGCGCCAATGAGCAGCGAAGCAAGTCCGATTTGCTTTGCATTCATCGCACCGATGTAGCCCGAGCGTGGAGCGAGTACAGGAACAATGCGGCGTGTATTGACCAATTTATCAGGTTCGTCAATGTAAGAAGTATCGCCGCCGAGCCGTTCGATCATCTCACGAAGCTTGTTCAGTGCGGCTCCCGATTTTATCGCGGCCTGCAATTTCGGAACGGCGGTTTCGACACTGTCTGTAAGACCCGAAAGCTTCAGCATGTTTCCCGCAAGCGAAAAACAAACGCGAACAAGCTGGTCATCCACCGGAACCTCGCCGCGAAGAACCTGAATTGCTTCCCGCATCTCGAGACCGTTTCCGACAGCCATTCCGAGCGGGCGACTCATGTCTGTGATGAGCGCGACGGTTCTTTTGTTCATGTTTTTTCCGATTGCAACCATTTCGGAGGCAAGTTCAACCGCCTCTTCAATTTTTTCCATGAATGCGCCGTTGCCGGTTTTGACGTCAAGAACGATCGCATCCGTTCCCGAAGCAAGCTTCTTGCTCATAATGCTTGAGGCAATGAGCGGAATGCTTTTTACCGTTCCGCTGACATCACGCAGCGCATACATCCTTTTATCCGCAGGATCAAGATCGGCAGATTGACCGATAACACAAAGACCGATATCACGAACAATCTGTTTGAATCGTTCAAGCGGCTGCTCAACGCAAACTCCGGGAACTGATTCAAGTTTGTCGAGAGTGCCTCCGGAGTGGGCAAGCCCTCTGCCGGACATTTTTGCAACCGTGCCTCCGCAGGCTGCAACAAGCGGCGCAACAACAAGAGTTGTAGTGTCTCCGACTCCGCCGGTGGAATGCTTGTCAACTTTGATTCCCGGAACATCGGACAAATCAATCGTGTTGCCGGAATCAATCATTGCCTTTGTCAAAGCGGCAGTCTCGGTTTCGTTCATGCCACGGCAGCAGACCGCCATCATGAATGAAGTCATTTGATAGTCCGCAACTTCACCGTTTACGAGTCCGTTTATCATGAAGTCGATTTCTTCCGGTTTGAGCACCTGTCCGTCGCGCTTCTTTTCAATTATTTCTGTAATAATCATATTGGCAGCTCCCTATCGGAATTCTGTTGCATCGGCGCAGCCTCAAAACGTATGCGGCCGCGCCGTATTGCTGAAAAAGTGCTTTTTATTCAACGGTTACGGATTTCGCAAGGTTCCTGGGCTTATCGATATCGCACCCTTTGAGTGAAGCAATGTAATATGCAAACAACTGCAGCGGCACAATTGTCAGCGACGGTGTTGCAATGCTTTCGCATTCGGGAATTCTTATCACATAGTCCGCAACGGTTTCAGTCTGCGCATCGTCTTCGTTGATGACGGCAATGACACTTGCCCCGCGTGCTTTGACTTCCTTGATGTTTGAGATCATTTTTTCGAGCAGCGGCCTGTATGTACACAGTGCGATAACGAGCGTACCGTTCTCAATGAGTGAAATGGTCCCGTGCTTCAGCTCTCCCGCAGCATACGCTTCGGAATGAATATAAGAAATTTCTTTAAGCTTCAGCGATGCTTCAAGGGAAAGTGCGTAATCGACATTTCTCCCGATGAAGAACATATCACGCCCGTTGAAAAACTGCGATGCAAGGAACTGAACCTGCTTAACGTTCGAGAGCATGAATTTAAGCTGCTCGGGTATTCTTTCAAGGCATTCGATTTCATGCGCGATCTGTTGTTCGGACATCTTGCCTTGAGCTTGCGCAATGCACAGCATCAAAAGATGGATAAGCACAAGCTGCGTGCTGTACGCCTTTGTTGTGGCAACGGCAATTTCGGGACCGGCCCAAGTGTAAAGGACATCTTCGCTTTCGTTTGCAATTGTGCTGCCGACAACGTTCACGATTGCAATGGTCTTTGCTCCGTGTTTTTTTGCTTCGCGCAGTCCGTAAAGCGTATCCAAAGTTTCGCCCGATTGGCTGATAACAATGGCAAGCGTGTTCTCGTCAACTATCGGATCGTCATAACGGAACTCGGAAGCGAGAACAGATTCAACGGGAATGCGCAGAGCAGCACGCATGAAATAACCGGCAACAAAGCCGACATGGTAAGCCGAACCGCAGCCGATGATCTTAATCGAATTCACCTTTTTCAGCATTTCGGCAGTAATATGTTTAAAGCCGAGCTCGATTCTGCCGTTCGAAATGCGCGGAGCAATTGTTTTTGCAATGGCTTCCGGCTGTTCCATGATTTCTTTAATCATAAAGTGCGGATATCCGCACTTTTCGGCTGCACTTGCATCCCAGTCAATGTGCTCGTAAACGCAATTTACACGTTCGCCGTAAGAATTAATGACGGTAACGCCGTCCTTTGTGAGTATTGCAAGCTCACGCTCTCCAAGCCTGTATACATCGCGTGTATGCTTAAGAATTGCGGGGACATCGGACGCAATAAAGTTCTCGCCTCTGCCTGCGCCTATAATAAGCGGGCTGTCCTTGCGCATGGCGATAATCTGCCAAGGATAATCCTTGAACAGTATCCCGAACGAATACGAGCCCTTTATCTTGCTTTCGGCAATGCGGACAGCTGCAACAGGGTCGCCGTTATAGCAGTAGTCAATAAGTTCGGAAACAACTTCCGAATCTGTCTCGGTTGAGAAGCTGTGCCCGTGTTCGATCAAAAACTGTCGAAGTTCAAGATAGTTTTCAACAATACCGTTATGAACAACCGCAACTCTGCCGCTCTTCGATCTGTGCGGATGAGCATTCAAATCGGACGGTTCGCCGTGCGTTGCCCAACGGGTATGACCTATGCCGACGCAGGAATCATCTGCCGGAGCAGCATCGATTATTTTTCGTAAATCAGCAATTCTGCCGCGTGTTTTAAAAATGTTTATTCCTTTTCCGGACACGAGAGCTATTCCCGCCGAATCGTAACCGCGGTATTCAAGCTTTTCCAAAGCGTCCAAAAGGATGGGAGTTGCTTTCTTTTCTCCTATATAGCCGACTATGCCGCACATAGTTTATGCCTCCTTAATATTATCCGTACCATTATACAACTTTTCGTGAGAAAATAAAAGGCTGAATTTTCTGTTTTTCAATGAATATCAAAACGAGTACGCAAAACGGCGAAAAAGGGACGGGATTGCAATGCGAATTTTCCTGTTGCCGAAAGCTGTCCTTTTCTGTTATAATATATGCGGAGCCGTGCTTGAAACGGCGCAATACGGTAAAGGTAACGATATTATAATGCTAAAAAGTGATCAGAAATACACTTCATACATCGAAGTGCTGAAATCCGAGTTGGTTCCTGCGGCAGGCTGCACTGAACCTATCGCAATTGCGTTTGCTGCCGCAAAGGCACACTCGGTGCTTGGAAAGCTGCCCGAAAAGGTTGTGATTTACGTCAGCGGAAACATCATAAAAAATGTTAAAAGCGTTGTTGTTCCGAACACGGGCGGGCTGCGCGGAATCGAAGCGGCGGCGGCAGCGGGCATTGCTGCAGGCGATGCTTCGAAAGTTCTCGAAGTAATTGCCGATGTTGACGAAAACGGCAAACAACGCATATTGGATTTTCTCAAGCTGCATAACATCATCGTTCGTCCGGCTGACAATGATCTTGTTTTCGACATAGATCTTACGGTTTTTGCGGGCAGCGACAGCGTTCGCATTCGAATTATTGATTATCACACAAACATCGTGCTGATTGAAAAAAACGGCGAAGTTGTTTATGCGCCCGAGAGCGTTACTTTTGAAAAATCCGAGAATGCACTCGTTACTGAAAAAGATGCAATGACGATTGCCGAAATCGTTGATTTTGCCGATACGGTTGATCTCTCGGACATCGGCGACACCATCCGCAGACAAATTCAGTATAATTCCGCAATTTCCGCCGCCGGCCTTGCGCACGATTACGGTGCAAACGTCGGCAGGATCCTGCTGAAAACATACGGCAACGATGTTAAAATTCGTGCAATGGCGGCTCCCGCAGCCGGGAGCGATGCGCGCATGAGCGGCTGCGAGCTGCCCGTCATCATAGTTTCCGGAAGCGGCAACCAGGGAATGACTGCGTCGCTTCCCGTTGTTGAGTATGCCAAGGAATACAACAAAACGGAAGAGGAACTTATTCGGGCAGTCATTCTTTCCGACCTTATCACCATTCACCAAAAGTCAAAAATAGGCCGTCTTTCCGCTTTTTGCGGTGCAATAAGTGCAGGCTGCGGTGCAGCAGCCGGAATCGCGTATCTCCTCGGCGGGGATTACGACACAATTGCGCACACACTGGTTAATTCCCTTGCCATTGTTTCCGGCATTGTATGCGACGGAGCAAAAGCATCGTGTGCAGGCAAGATCGCAGCTGCTGTAAACGCCGGCATCCTTGGATACAATATGTATTTGAACGGATCTCAATTTTGGGCCGGTGACGGTATTGTTTCAAAGGGCGTTGAAAACACGATTCGCAATGTCGGACGTTTGGGCCGGGACGGAATGCGTGAAACAGACAGGGAAATACTGAAGATCATGACTGGAGAATAATTGGCACTTATTCTGTTATTTACATTATATAGCTGCTGAAAGGCTCACGCCGTATTTACTTGTATATGGCGTGAGTTTTTTTGTCGTAAAACTGCAGCGAAGATTAAAAAACAAACGAAAAAGCGGGAGCTGTTTCATCAAATTTGAATCATTCACAAGGTTAAACTTGCAGCATACGGAGTCTGTTTTGTTATTTGCGATTCTGCATTGACTTCGGAACTTGCGAAAATTATTGCGAAATGCCCCGCTTGAGTGTATAATATGGATAAATATGCACAGAAGGATAAAAAGAATATGTGTAACAACTGCAAAGAAACAAACCAACCGGAAAACCCGACCGCAATCAATGCTGCTGTTGAACTTAAAGAGGCATCTGATGCTGTCAAGCGGATTCACAGTGCGATATCCGACAAGGGTCTTACCTACTATATCGAGACTTATGGCTGCCAAATGAACGAGCATGACTCCGAAAACATTGCGGGTATGCTTGTTCAGTGCGGCTACACAAAAGCTGATTGCAAAGAAACGGCTGATTTTATACTTTTCAATACATGCTGCGTTCGGGAGCATGCCGAACTTCGAACTTTCGGCAATGTCGGTTTTGTAAAAGAGCTTAAACAAAAGAACCCGCGTTTGATTCTCGGCGTTTGCGGCTGCATGATGCAGCAGAAGCAGGTCGCGAAAAAATTGTTTGGTCGTTTCCCGTTTGTTGACATGGTGTTCGGAACACACGAGCTCAAGAATTTTCCGCTGCTGTTGGAACAGGTATTTAACAACAGACGTATCCTCCGTGTTGACGATTCAGCAGGCGAAGTCATAGAAGGTCTTCCGGCCGAACGCGAACCCGGATTCTCCACATTCGTGAACATTATGTACGGCTGCGACAATTTTTGCACGTACTGCATAGTGCCCTATGTTCGCGGAAGGGAACGTTCCCGCAGTCCAGAGAACATCATTGCGGAGGTTCGGCAAGTTGTGAACGACGGTTACATCGAAGTCACACTGCTTGGCCAGAACGTAAATTCATACAATTATGACGGAGTTCGCTTCCCGGAACTGTTAAAGCGCGTCAATGATGAGGTTAGAGGACTGAAACGGCTCAGGTTTATGACGTCTCATCCGAAGGATCTCTCGGATGAACTCATCGATGCAATGGCGTCGCTTGACAAAGTATGCAAGCATATTCATTTGCCGGTACAGTCCGGAAGCGACCGAATTCTCCGACTTATGAACAGAAAATACACGAGTGCGGATTATTATGCTCTTGTCGATAAACTTCGGACCCGTGTTAAGGATGTTGAAATAACCACCGATATAATTGTGGGTTTTCCGCAGGAAACAGAGGAAGATTTTAATGCAACATGCGCGCTTGTTCGCAATGTCGGCTACAGCAACGCATATACGTTTGCATATTCCCCGCGCGAAGGCACCGTTGCGGCACGCATGGACGGACAAATTCCTCTCGAAGAGAAAAAACGCAGACTGAACGCGCTTAACGCTGTTCTCGCGGAAACTCTTCCGGCGGGAAACGAGAAGTATATCGGCTATGAAGGCGATATTCTCGTTGAAGGAGTCGATCATCGCGGCGAACCGCTGCTTTTCGGCAAGCTTTCCAACTTTAAAATGGTGTATGTTAAGGGCGACGAAAGCCTTGTCGGAAGCGTTGTTCCCGTTAAGGTCGACGGTTTGCGTTTCAACTCGCTGCAGGGTCATATCACCGACTGAACAAGCGGCCGCATAACTCCTTAAAACAGGCATCAAAGTTTAATCAGCAGGAGAGGACTCTATGGCAAGCATGACCCCAATGATGCGGCAGTATTTGCAGCTTAAAGAGAAATACAGCGATTGCCTTCTGTTTTTCAGACTCGGCGATTTTTATGAGATGTTTTTTGACGATGCAAAGACAGCATCCCGCGAACTTGAACTGACACTCACAGGACGCGATTGCGGGCTTGAAGAGCGCGCACCGATGTGCGGCGTGCCGTATCATTCGGTTAACACGTACATAACGAAACTTATCGACAAAGGATACAAGGTTGCAATTTGCGAACAGCTTACGGATCCTGCTCTTTCGCAGGGACTTGTTGAACGTGACGTTATTCGAGTTATCACTCCGGGAACGGTTATTGAAACTCAGATGCTCAACGACAAGGAAAATAACTATATTGCCGCCGTGTACCTGAAACGTGCAGGGAAAAACCCATCCTGCTCAATTGCATACAGTGATGTTTCAACGGGTGAATTCTGTGTAACTTCATTTGAAGGCAGCGATATCTCATCGGATCTTTTCAATGAGCTTGTCGGAATATCGCCGCGTGAGCTCATTGCAAATTCGGAAATGTTCGAGGACGAACTGCTGCTTAAACGCATAAAGGCAAGATTCTACACCGAGCAGGCAGAGCAGAGAGCATTCGACATTAAACGCGGCACCGAAAAGCTTTGCAGGCATTTTGGTGTTGCAACGCTGCAGGGATTCGGCATACGCAATGACTCACCGGATATTGCCGCCGCCGGTGCTTTGCTCGGATATCTTGAAGATACTCAAAAGAACGCACTGACGCATATAACCCGGATAACGAAAATTCGACGCAGCGAGTTTATGGGTATCGACGCGGCGACAAGGCGCAACCTTGAATTAACAGAACCGCTGAGGTTTGACGGCAGCAAGAAAAACACGCTGCTGTATGTTCTTGACAAAACGGAGACTGCAATGGGCGGGCGGCTGCTGCGCAAATGGATCGAACGCCCCCTTCAGATTGAAGAACAGATTAATGAGCGGCTCGATGCCGTGGAGGCAATCTCGGACGCCGCACGCGAACGGGAAGTTCTCGCGGCTGCACTTTCCGATGTTTATGACATCGAACGCTTGTGCAGCAGAATTGCATACGGAACGGTCACCCCAAAAGACTGTCTTTCACTGTGCTCAACGCTTGCTGCATTGCCCTTGATTTATGCTGCCGCAAACAGCTTTGCCTGTTCAAAACTTCAATCACTTGCCGCACGCATTGATCCTATGACCGAGATTGCAGAGCTGCTCAAATCCGCAATAAATGATGATGCGGGAATATCCGTAAAGGACGGAAATATTATAAAAAGCGGCTACAATGCCGAAGTTGACGAGTTACGCAGTCTTGCTGAAAACGGAGGCAAATGGCTTCGTGACTTTGAATCTGCCGAAAAAACACGAACAGGCATAAAGACACTTAAAGTCAGCTACAATCGCGTGTTTGGGTATTACATTGAAGTTTCAAAATCGTACGCCGGAAGCGTACCGCTGGAATATCAGCGCAAGCAAACCCTTGCAAACTCAGAACGTTATATAACTCCGCAGCTCAAAGAAGCCGAGGAAAAGATTCTGAGTGCAAAGGAAAACTGTATCCAGCTTGAGTACAGACTGTTTACCGAGATTCGCGAAAAGCTTTCCGATTGCCTCAGCGCGCTCAAGCTCAATTCCGCCGTTATTGCTGAACTTGATGCATTCTGTTCGTTTGCCAAAGCTGCGGTTGCAAACGGGTATGTCCGTCCGCGCATTAATACCAAAGGCAGAATTTCAATCACCGACGGAAGGCATCCCGTTGTTGAACCGGGCATGAAAGATGCATTTGTTCCGAATTCAACGGATATGAACATGCAGAACGATCGCTTGATCATTCTGACAGGCCCGAACATGGCGGGGAAAAGCACATATATGCGCCAAGTTGCGCTGATAACACTGATGGCACATTTAGGGTCATTCGTTCCGGCAAAAGCGGCTAATATCTGCATTACGGACAGAATCTTTACCCGTGTCGGCGCGTCGGACAGCCTTTCAACGGGCCAGAGCACATTCATGGTTGAAATGAGCGAAATGGCAAACATTTTGAACAATGCGACTTCGAGAAGTCTGCTCATTATTGATGAAATCGGCAGAGGAACAAGCACTTTTGACGGATTGAGCATTGCATGGGCAGTACTGGAGTACATCTCAAATCCCGAAAAATGCGGAGCGAAAGCTCTTTTTGCAACTCATTATCATGAGCTTACCGAACTTGAAGGCAGGCTGTCAGGAGTTAAAAATTATCGAATTTCCGTCAAAGAGATCGGTGACAACATTATTTTTCTCCGAAAAATTGTACGCGGCGGTGCGGATAAAAGCTTTGGAATCCAGGTTGCAAAGCTTGCGGGGCTTCCCGCTGCGCTTATTGAAAGGGCAAAAAATATTTTGTCCGAACTTGAAGTTTCGGATATCAATAACGCATCACGGCGCGTAAAAGCAGAAGATAAGCCGACGCAAATGAGTATGATCGGTGAAACAGGTGCCGATGCCGATGAGGTATGCGCCGGCGTTATTGCAGAACTTGCAAAAATGGATGCGGACAGAATGACTCCCATGGAAGCGTTAAGCAAACTTTATGAGCTGAGCTCTCGCGTTAAAATTGCAAAAAGCTGAAACGGGACGCCTTTCTTCAGCACCAAATTCATTTGATTTTCGGTATTATGCAGCATGAATAAACGAATTATTATACTTGAACCGAATACGGCTAACAAAATTGCTGCCGGCGAGGTTGTTGAACGCCCTGCAAGCATCGTTAAGGAGCTTGTTGAAAACGCTCTCGATGCAGGCAGCAGCGCCGTAACCGTGGAGATACGCAACGGCGGAATCGACTATATCAGAATAACCGATAACGGCAGCGGCATACCGAGTGATGATGTCCGCACGGCTTTTCTCCGCCATGCAACAAGCAAGCTCTCTTCTGCGGAAGAGTTAACCCATATTGAAACTTTCGGATTCCGCGGAGAAGCGCTTGCCTCTGTTGCGGCCGTTTCAAAAGTTTCAATGCGAACGAGAACCGAAGATGATGAATCCGGGACTTATGTTGCAATTGAGGGCGGTGTCGAAACGTGTTTTGAACCGTGCGGCTGTCCGACGGGCACAACAGTTGAAGTCAACGAGCTCTTTTTCAATGTTCCGGCAAGGTTGAAATTTCTTAAGTCTCCGCGAAGCGAAGCCGCATTTATCGGTGATTATGTCGTGCGTTTAATACTTGCAAACACTGATACGGCGATAAAATTCATTAATAACGGAAAGACCGTTTACCACAGCACCGGTGACGGCAGCCTTGAAAACGCATTGTTCTGCGTCTATGGGAACGCAATTTCGAACTCTTTGTACCCTGTTGAATTCGACAACGGTTACATTCGAGTCGGCGGCTATGTCGGCAGTGAGAGCATTGCGGGGAAGAACCGTGCAAAACAGAGCATATTCGTAAATCGGCGATACATTAAATCTTCACTTATCAGCAATGCTGCTCAGCGCGCATTCGATACAAGGCTGATGAGCGGAAGGTTTCCGTTTTTCGTGCTTGATATTACAATTTCGAGCAGAGAAATCGATGTCAATGTTCACCCAAACAAACTATCCGTCCGTTTTCGCGACGATGAACGCGTGGCTCTTTCCGTAACCCGCGCGATTGCGGAAGCAATGAACAGCGTGTCGACGGCATATCCGTTTCCTGCATGCGCCGCTGAACAAGAGCCGTGTACTGTCAGAGACTCCGATTCAGATGCAGACAGTGCCTCCGCTCATATTATTTCAACAGCGGGTCAACCAAACGCAGGAACCGGTCGATATGACAACATCGATGATTATGCGGAATCAACCAAGAATGTACAGTCGAACGAATCAGCTCTCGTTCGAGCGGAAGCTGTAAGTGAAGAATTTTCAACCGTCAGCGGAGACAGCTGCGGTGTGGAAACTGCCGCCGAAAATATTGATTGGAGTCTTAATAAACCGTCAAAGTGGATGCTTCGGGACAGCGGAGCCGCTGCAATACCTGATTTTATGCCGGACACACATTTCGAAAGGAATTTGGGTTCGATACCGTTTTATTCAAGCAATGCTGTGCCGACACAAAAGCTCGAAAAGCCTGAGCAGATTCGACTCGATGCCGATTCGTGTAGCATTATCGGTACGGTATTCAACACATATATCATTGTGCAGCAAAATGATGCGGTTTACTATATCGACCAGCACGCGGCTCACGAAAGACTTCTTTATGAAAAGCTTGTCGCAGGGGAGCTTCGTTTCTGTTCACAGCTGCTCGTCATGCCGGATTATGTAAAGCTTGATCCCGTTGCGTATTCTTGCCTTGAGGATAATCTTGAGCGAATAGAGGAACTTGGTTTTTCTGTCGAGTTGTGCGGTGAACTCACAATCAGAATTTATGCCGTGCCGGATATTCTGAATTTTAACATTGTGAACGGCCGCACCCAAAACGGCCGCGGAATTGAAAGTTTTCTTAACGAGGCAATTGCGATCATTGAAGAAAACGGCAGTGTGGACGAAACGGAACTTGTTCGTTCAAAGCTCATAAAGGCTTCGTGTAAGCACGCTGTGAAAGGCGGAGATATGCTGGATGAACAGCAGGTGAAGGCGCTTGTTCAATCATATTGCGGCGGCAATGTTCCGCTGACTTGCCCGCACGGCCGACCTGTGATAATCAGCGTAAAAAAATCCGACCTTGAAAAACAGTTTAAAAGGGTGTTGTGATGAAACAGAGGATTTATATAATTGCAGGCCCAACCGCAAGCGGAAAAACAGCAGCGGCGATAGGCGTTGCAAAGCGAATGAACGCAGAAATCGTCTCTGCGGATTCGATTCAAATTTACCGCGGACTCGATATCGGCTCTGCAAAGCCATCCGTTCAGGAACAATGCGGCGTTCCGCACCACCTGATTGACTGTGTTGACATCGAAGACAGGAGTTTTAATGTTGCAATGTTTCGGGAACGTGCCTCCGAAAAAATACGCGAAATCGCCTCTCGAGGAAAAAACGCGCTTGTTGTCGGAGGAACAGGCCTTTACATCAATGCTTTGACTTATCCGCTGAACTTCTCATCCGCTGAACCGAATATCGAGCGGCGTGAAGAGCTGAGCAAAATGGAGGATGCCGACCCCGGGTGCCTCCACAAAATGCTTAGCGCCATTGATCCCGCAACTGCCCAAAGATTGCATGTTAATGACAGAAAACGCATAATCCGTGCCATTGAAATCTTTGAACAGACAGGGCAGACCGCATCCGCGCACGGCGGAGATTTTTCAAACGCCCGCGGTGAAGAAATTGAATTTGAACCCATAATTGCCGCACTCTGTTTTTCCGACAGAGCGAAGCTCTATGAACGCATTGAGCGCAGAGTTGACCTTATGATTGAAAACGGATTGATTGATGAAGTTAAAGCCGTTGCGGAAAAGGGTTATGACCGAAGTTTGCCTGCACTCCAAGGGCTTGGGTATAAACAGCTTTTGATGTACCTTGACGGCGAATGCAGCTTTGATGAGGCAATTGAGCTTATAAAACGCGACACACGCCGATTTGCAAAAAGGCAGATCAGCTGGTTCAAACGTGATAAGCGTATACACAGTTTCTTTGCGGATAAAGAAACCGCTGATGGGCTTGTACAAAGCCTGTATGAATACTTTATGAACCCGGAGCTGTTTCAGGGAGATGCACCCGAAACAGAACAGGAAGGAGAATAAACCTGAATTATGTACGGAAAAGCATACAGCAACTTATTAATAAGTGAAAACGCTTTCAACACGGTTTGCAGACTTGAAGAAGAGCTTGCGCCCGTTTTTCGGCGGATTGAATCAATTGAATGTGAGAATGAAGCAAAAGTTCTTGCGGCTTTCCATAAGAACCGTGTTGCAGCGCATTATTTTAATCCGACAACCGGTTACGGTTATGATGACATCGGCAGAGATAATCTTGACAAAGTATTTGCGGATGCGTTCGGTGCTGAAAGTGCAATTGTCAGTCCGCAGCTTATTTCCGGAACTCATGCGATTTTTACTGTTCTTTCAGGGCTGCTTCGGCACGGCGATTTACTCCTTGCCGTTTCCGGAAAGCCATATGATACTTTGGTTGATGCGATAGGCGTTTCCGATGCCGAAGACGATGAAGCCGAGGCTGCAAACACCGTCGAATGCTCACTCAAGGAGCGCGGTGTGCGTTATTCACAGATAGATTTAAACGATGACGGGAGTTTTCGGCTTGAAAGCATTATTGAATGTATCGAACGGGAACATCCGAGGGTTGTTTACGTTCAGCGTTCACGCGGATATGCATGGCGGGAAGCTGTTCATCCGCAGGCAATGCAGCCGGTTTTCGATGAAGTGAAACGAATATCTCCGAACTCAATAATCGTTGTTGACAATTGTTACGGTGAATTCACCTGCAATTGTGAACCTTTGGCTGTCGGTGCGGATATCATTGTGGGTTCCCTTATCAAAAACCCGGGCGGCGGACTTGCTCCCACCGGCGGATACTTCGCAGGAAAGAAATCTGCTGTGGACAGAATAGCAAACTCAATGACTGTTCCCGGCATAGGCAGGGAAGCGGGGTCGTATTTCGGAAGTTATCTCCCGTTTTATCAGGGCTTTTTCAGTGCTCCGCATGTTGTTGCGCAAAGCCTCAAGACTTCGGCGCTGTTTGCAAAGGCTTTTGAATATCTGAAACTGCCCACGATGCCTCCGAGTGATGCTGTGCGTTCCGATATCGTGCAGTCGCTGCGTTTTGATACCAAGGAAGAACTCATTGATTTCTGTGCATGCATCCAGGCAGTTGCGCCTGTTGACGGGTATGTTGTTCCCGAGCCGTGGGCAATGCCGGGGTACAGCCACGATGTTATTATGGCAGCGGGCACTTTTGTTCAGGGCGCATCCATTGAACTTTCCGCCGATGCACCGATCTGCAAGCCGTATACAGCATACGTTCAGGGTGCATTAAACTATTCCCACGGTCGGCTTGCCGTGATGAGGGTTCTGACTTCTCTGCTTGATAAAAAGGGCTGCGGCACGAATGTGCAAGTCAACTGAAACTGAGGTGTAGAATGAAAAAATGTGTTCTTTATGACGGAAAAATTTGCAATGACTGCGGTGAATGCAATCGCTGCGACCTTGACCCTGACAAAATTTGCGACAATTGCGGAAAATGCCTCCAAAGAGGCGGCGATGAATTCAACAGCATAATTTATCGTTATCCGGCGGAAGACGAGAATGAGTGCGAGTGCGGATGCGAATGTGATCATCACGAAAACGGTGAAGAATTGAATTCTGCGGATTTTGACGAATTCCTCGATGAACCTATAGAGCTCGACGTTCCGGATCCTATTCAAATCGACCCTGCGCTTGCCGCCGAATGGGAGCGACGACTCGCAGAATCTTTTCGCGAGGATGCTCGGCGGGAAGCGGCTTCAGATGATGCTCCGAAAGGTCTTTACGCCGTGCGCAAACGCCGCGAACGAAAGTGACGGGGGAGTATTGCTCCGTTCCGCAAATAACTCGAAGTATTTTAAGATACGGCAATGTGCAGCAAGGCTTATCCGTTGTTCATTGCCGTAAATTTTTTTGCAAGGTCGGATCGGATGTCAACCGCTATTCGGTTTCGTCAGGCTCGTTTCCGTTTTTTGTGTCCGCATCAGCAGTGCCGCTTTTTTTCCCTTTAAGACTGATAACCTCGGCAGCAAAACGCCGTCTGTCCTCTGCCTGAGGAACATAGTGTTTTCGCGTTGTATTGACGTCTTTTTGGCCTAAAACATCCGCAACAAGGTAAATATCTCCGGATTCACGGTACAGCATGGTTCCGTATGTGCTGCGCAGCTTATGCGGGGAGATTCTTTTCAGCGGAGCAGCAAGCGCAGCATATTTTTTCACAAGGTTTTCGATTGCGCGAACCGTCATGCGTTTGTTCTGCATTGAAAGAAACAAAGCCTTTTCGTGACCCGGCTGCGCAGTCATGCTTTCTCGACGCAGCATATAATTCAGCAAAGCCTCTCGAACCTCGCTCCCGAAAACAAGCACATCCTGGTTGCCGCCCTTGCGGACGATTCGCACTTCGTTTGACATAAAGTTTAAATCATCGATATTAATCCCGACAAGTTCACTGATGCGCATTCCCGTACCCAAAAAAAGTGTCACTATCGCAGTGTCACGAACCTGCGTCTGTTTGTGATATTTTTTCTGAGCGGGGGACAGCCCTTCGCCGCTTTCAACAACTGTCAGCAGTGCATCAATTTCATCCGGTTCAAGCTTGACTATCGGCTTTTCATGCACCTTGGGTGTGTCTGCCAAAGCTGCGACGTTGCGCGTTATTCTTCCTTTTTTATAAAGATACTTAAAAAAAGAGCGTACAGAAGAGAGTTTACGCGCCTTGGCTCGTTCACCGTTTGTAATATATTCTTCTTTTTCGTAATCATCAGAATCGGTTTCCGCAGGATACATAGCAACGTATTCGAGGTAGCGTTCGATGTGATCGATTGAAACGTTTTCAAGAATCGAACAGTCAATGTCACGTATGCTCAGTAATCCCGAGCATAAGCTGTCGCTGATCAAAAACTTAAAAAAAAGCTTCAGGTCAAGAGCATATCCGTACCGTGTGAGAACGCTTGTTGACGGTTCGATGCCGCGGAAAAACTCCGCGCAAATCGGCGGCAAATCTTCGAGCAATGCTCGCAGTTTGAGCGTATACACGCGGGTTCTTTCATTTGAATAGTCTTCACTCATATTTTATACTTAAAGTAATATTTGCATCGTAACAGCCGAGCGTATTGAAACTGAAAAGCGGGGAAAAACACTGTTTCTGTTCTTCCCAACTATTCGCAAAATGCATGTTTTGCGAATAGTTGGGAAGAAACACATTCATAAACAGCTTTAATGGCTTCCGTTTACACTCCCTTGCATTTTAAAACATACGCCAGACTTGTTATGTCAGTTCTGTTTTTTGAGGTTTGCAGCTGCAGTTGTTGCAAGCTTATCGCACCGGTTGTTGTATGGATTATCCGCATGCCCCTTAACTTTGCGCCAATCAAGTTTGTGAACCCGCTGCAATTCCAAAAGTCTTTCCCAAAGTTCTCGGTTTTCAACAGGCTTTCCGGAGGCTGTTTTCCAGCCGTTTTTCAGCCAATTCCATATCCAGCCGTTATTAAACCCGTTGCACAGATATGCGCTGTCCGTATATAACTCGACTTCACACGGCTCCCTAAGCAGTTCGAGTGCTTTAATTGCCGCTGTAAGCTCCATGCGGTTGTTCGTTGTCATTTTTTCGGCTCCGCTTATTTCTTTTTTTGCTTCGCCGTATATAAGCACCGCACCCCAGCCGCCGACTCCCGGATTTCCTGAGCATGCACCGTCAGTATAAATTACAACTCGCTTCATTAAAATCAGTTCCTGTGCTGAATTGATTTACACATCATATTTTGATTACCCGATGTTGAAATTGTACGATGATTCAACTTCAACATTCGGAATATCCGAATCGGCAGCGTCATCCGCGGATGACGAACCCTCACATCGGAATTCATCATCGTATTTATCCTCTTCATCATATGCTTCGGATTCGTCATGACAATTTGCGGATTGCGGAAGCGGAATAAACACGGGCGCACCGTCCTTAAACTTCCATTCTCCGAAAACACCGCGAAACTCTGCTCCGAGTTCAAGATGCAGCATGGCAATGCCGCAGTCAACCCCGCCGAACCCCCAATTGTTTGAATTGTTTATGAGTTCAATGCTGTCTTCCTTTATATCAAGCTCCCACGGCTGCTTATTGAGAGCCGAAGGCGAAAGCCGTGCGCAGTTGACAGCCTCCTGCTGCCATGCCGGAAGTGCCGAAAACGCTGCGGCATTCAATCCTGTAAGCTGTTCGATGCTTTTCTTCTTTGTGTGTTTAATTTTTCCGTCATAAAAGCCGAATGCGATAATGCAGGCAAGCGTTTCATCTTCCTTAATGTCCACAAATTCACGAACCTTTGACTTTTTATATGACGCGCCGAGCCAGCATGTTGCAATTCCGCGGGCAGTGCATTCAAGAACAAATGCCTCGCCGATATAACCGCCCATGTATTTGCTGCCCTTCTTTGTTATGACTGCCGCAAAACCTTTTGTTCCTGCAACTCTGCCGTAAGCCAAAAAAATGGATTTCAGAACCCCGTCCTTTGAACGCAAAACAAGCCGTGCTTCATCGTTGTTGAGCCCTGCTGCGAATTTTTTCAGTTCAGTGAAAGTTTTTTGATCCACCGTATCTGAAAACTCACGTACGGATGTCCTGTTTTTTATTGATTTATACCAATTTAAAGTCATATCATTCATAATGATGTACACTCCCCCGTTTTCATTAGAATTATTTATTAAACAAAATCTTCTTGAGATACTGACCGGTGTAGCTGTTCTCAACAAGCGCAACCTGCTCCGGTGTTCCGCAAGCCACAATGCTGCCGCCGCGATCTCCACCCTCAGGTCCGAGATCAATGATATAATCCGCCGTTTTAATTACGTCGAGATTGTGTTCAATAACAAGGACACTGCTGCCGCTGTCGCAAAGGCGTTCAAGAATGGAAAGCAATCGTTCAACATCAGCAACATGCAATCCTGTCGTCGGTTCATCAAGGATATATAGTGTTCTGCCTGTATCGCGCCGAGCAAGCTCGGTTGCAAGCTTGACGCGCTGCGCTTCTCCGCCGGAAAGCGTTGTTGAGGACTGTCCGAGTTTTATATAGCCGAGTCCGACATCAAAAAGCGTCTGCAATTTCTTCGCAATTTTGGGATGCGCCGAAAAGAACTCCAATGCCTGCTCAACCGTCATATCGAGTACGTCCGCAATTGTTTTGCCGCGGTATCGAACTTCCAGAGTTTCACGATTATACCGTTTGCCCTTGCATACCTCGCATGGAACATACACATCGGGCAAAAAATGCATCTCGATCTTTATTATACCATCACCGCGGCAGGATTCGCAACGTCCGCCTTTAACGTTAAAGCTGAATCTACCGTTTGTATATCCGTGCATTTTTGCATCGGGCGTCATTGCGAACACTTCACGGATAAGGTCAAAAACGCCCACATAGGTTGCGGGATTGCTTCGCGGCGTCCTGCCGATAGGCGATTGATCAATATCGATTACCTTATCAAGATACTGAACTCCGCTTATACTGTCAAACTCGCCTGATTTTGTCCGTGCCCGATTGAGCATTCGCAGCAATGTATTTCGAATTATTCCGTTCACAAGGCTTGATTTTCCCGAACCGGAGACGCCGGTTACACATGTGAATACACCGAGCGGAATTTTCACCGTGATATTTTTAAGATTGTTTTCCCGACATCCCTCAACGCACAGCCAACGTTCATCGGACGGTTTTCGGCGTTCCTCCGGAATGGGAATAAAACGCTTACCGCTCAGGAACTGCCCGGTTATGGATTCCGGAACATTCATTATATCCTCAACGCTGCCCTGTGCAACAACATACCCGCCGTGCACGCCGGGACCGGGGCCGATATCTACAATGTAATCCGCACTGCGCATGGTATCTTCGTCATGTTCGACAACAATAAGAGTATTGCCGAGGTCACGGAGTCCTTTCAGCGTTGCAAGCAGGCGGTCATTATCACGCTGATGCAGCCCTATGCTCGGTTCATCCAAAATATAGAGAACGCCGACAAGGCCCGAGCCTATTTGAGTTGCAAGCCGAATGCGCTGTGCCTCTCCTCCGGAAAGGCCTGATGCCGAGCGTGAAAGTGTGAGATATTCCAACCCGACGTTGACAAGAAAGCGCAGTCTGGCCTTCAGCTCCTTGTAAATTCGGGAGGCAATAATCTTTTCTGATTCCGAAAGAACAAGCCCGTCTATAAAAGCAAGAACGTCGGTTATGGACATGCCGCACACGTCCGCAATCGACTTATTCCCGATTGTAACTGCAAGCACTTCGGGCTTAAGTCGCTTTCCTCCGCATGTCGGACAGGTTATTTTGCTCATAAATGCTTCGTAAGCTTCCTTCATGGAATCGGATTGAGTTTCGTGATAACGTCTTTCAAGAGTGGGTATAACGCCTTCGAATTCCGTTTCGAAAAAACCGCCGCCGTAATCTCTTTCGTACTCAACATGAATTCTCTTTCCGCCCGTACCGTAAAGAATAACCTTGCGGATTTCTTCGGGCAGTTCGCGCCACGGCGTATCCGGCGAAAAACCGTATTCGTCAGCGAGTGCTTTTAAATACATGCTTGCAATTCCGTTTGCGGAATTCCATCCCATTGCGGCAATCGCACCTTTGTTCAAAGACAGCGAATCATCCGGAACAACAAGCAGCGGATCGATTTTTTCCTGATAACCAAGGCCGGTGCAGTCCGGGCAGGCACCGAACGGGCTGTTGAACGAGAACATTCGCGGTGACATTTCTTCAATGCTGATACCGCACTCATGACAGGCAAAATTCTGAGAAAAAAGCAGCTCCTCCACACCGTCCTCAACGATGATTCCCCCGTTTGCGGCCTTTTTTTCAGCGGGAATATTCTCCCCTGCCGCATCCCTGTCGGGCAGGATATCAACCTTTGCGAGCCCGTCACCGAGCGCAAATGCTGTTTCCAACGAATCGGTAAGTCTTGAATCAATGCCTTCCTTGATAACAAGACGATCGATAACGACATCGATGCTGTGTTTGAGCTTTTTGTCAAGTTTGGGAACATCATTGATATCGTAAACCGTGCCGTCAATCTTAACGCGCACATAGCCGTCTTTACGTATCTGTTCAAGCAGTTTAACATGTTCGCCTTTTTTTGCACGTATTACAGGCGCAACGATGAGTATCCTTGAACGTAACGGGAGCAGTTTAACTTTATCAACCACCTGGTCTATGCTTTGGCGCGCAATTTCCCTTCCGCATTTGGGACAATGCGGAACGCCGACACGCGCAAAAAAAAGCCTCAGATAGTCATAAATCTCCGTAACGGTACCGACTGTTGACCTCGGGTTGTTTGATGTGCTTTTCTGGTCAATTGAAACCGCAGGTGAAAGCCCCTCGATGTAATCAACATCGGGTTTGTCCATTTGGCCCAAAAACTGGCGGGCATATGTCGAAAGAGACTCAACATATCGCCGCTGCCCTTCTGCAAAAATCGTTTCAAACGCAAGTGAAGATTTTCCGGAACCCGAAAGTCCGGTAAAAACAATCAGTTTATCTCTCGGAACAGTTAAATCTATGTTTTTCAGGTTGTTCTCCCGTGCGCCTTTTATTGTTATGCAGTCTTTCATTTTTTGTCATATCTCTTTTCTTGCGTGATTCATTCAAAATACGAGTTATTTTCTTGTTCTTCCGCGTGCCTTTTTTCGACTGCCGGGAGTTCCGGGCTTTGCTCCGCGTTTTGTTCCGGGCTTTGGTGCGGAATCCGATGCTTCATCCGACCTGCCCTGCAATCTGTACAGTTCATCGCGAAGCTTTGCGGCAGTTTCAAACTCAAGCTCCATGGCGGCACGCTGCATCTGTTCGGTCAGCAAAGCAATCTTTTCGGCTTTTTCGTCCTCGTTCATTCCCGCAGCAGCATCTTCAACCGCGCCTGATATTTCTATTATGCCGTGAACAGCCTTCTTAATGCTCTTGGGAGTTATTCCGTGTTCAATGTTAAACGCCTGCTGCTTGGTTCGCCTGCGGTTTGTTTCATCAATCGTGCTTTGCATTGAGTCCGTTATCGTGTCTGCATACATGATAACATATCCGTCAACATTGCGTGCTGCTCTGCCGACAGTCTGAATCAGCGACGTTGACGACCGCAGAAAGCCTTCCTTGTCAGCATCAAGTATAGCAACAAGCCCGACTTCCGGAAGATCCAGTCCCTCTCGCAGCAGGTTTATGCCTACGAGAACATCGAATTCTCCGAGTCGAAGATCCCGAATGATTTCCATGCGCTCCATTGTGTCAATATCTGAATGCATATAGCGCACTCTGATGCCGATTGAATCAAGATGTTCCGTCAGCATTTCCGCCATGCGTTTCGTGAGCGTTGTAACAAGCGTGCGATAGCCCTTGGCTGCATTTTTATTTACTTCGGAAATCAAATCATCAATCTGCCCCTTGACGGGACGAATGTAAATCTCCGGATCAAGCAGCCCTGTCGGCCTGATTATCTGCTCAGCAATGTTTGCTGCTCTTGCAAGTTCGTATTCGGCAGGAGTCGCGCTGACGCACACAAGCTGTTTTATGCGTTCTTCAAACTCTTCGAACTTCAGCGGACGATTGTCAAAAGCGCTTGGAATACGGAATCCGTAATCGACAAGTTCGGTCTTGCGTGCAAGGTCTCCTCTGTACATTGCCCTTATCTGCGGAATTGTAACATGGGACTCATCGATAATTGTCAGGAAATCATTGCCCATGAAATCAAGCAGCGTAAACGGCGGCTGCCCGGGTTTTCGCCCGTCAAAGTATCTTGAGTAGTTTTCTATGCCCGAGCAATAGCCTATTTCCCGCATCATTTCCATGTCATAAAGCGTACGCTGCTCAAGCCGCTGCGCCTCAACGAGCTTGTTTTGCGCCTTCAGCTCATCAACGCGATTTTTCATATCCTGCTCGATCTGTTCAAGTGCAGATTCAATCTTTTCTTTTCCGGTCGCATAGTGTGTTGCAGGAAAAATCACCGCATGAGCAAGAGCCGCCGCAGGAATTCCCGTAACGGCGTTAACCTCGCTTAAGGATTCAATCTCATCGTCGAAATACTCAACCCGAACAGCTCTGTCATACGCATTCATCGGGAATATCTCAACAATATCACCGCGAACACGAAAAATGCCGCGACTGAATTCATAGTCATTGCGCTGATATTGAATGTCTACAAGTCTTTTTATCAATTCTTCGCGGGGAAAGACCGCACCTTTGCGCAGTGATATGCTCATTCGCATGTATTCTTCAGGACTGCCCAAAGCATAGATGCAGGAAACTGATGCAACGATAATAACATCCTTGCGTTCATTAAGCGAACACGTCGCACTGTGGCGCAAGCGGTCGATTTCCTGATTTATGTCCGCCGTTTTTTCAATGTATGTATCGGAAGAAGCAATATAAGCTTCCGGCTGGTAGTAGTCATAATATGAAACAAAGTATTCAACTGCATTATTCGGAAAGAACTCACGAAATTCCGAACAAAGCTGTGCCGCAAGCGTCTTGTTATGCGCAATGACAATTGTCGGCTTCTGTACGCGTTCGATAAGCTTTGCCATTGTGAATGTTTTTCCTGAGCCTGTAACGCCCAAAAGAACCTGAAGCTTGTCACCCGAAAGCACGCCGTTTGCAAGCGTATCGATTGCCTGAGGCTGATCGCCCTGCGGTTCAAAGGGCGAAACAACTTTAAATTCTGCCATAGTATAAACTCCTTTTGCTCAATCCGCCGAACCGGATTATGTACACGGTCGGCTAACCGCACTATGATTATACCACAAAAATTTTAAATGTGAAATACCTAATCGAAATGATTAAAACTTTATTTTCAAAGCAAATGCTTCAGCTGTGCACACAACAGCAGTGCGCAGTCTGATACAAAAGCATATTCCGGCATTGCAGGAAAACATTTCGTTTGAAATTATCAACAAAAGCTGCTAATCTTTCTGTACGGCATACTAAAATGTTGCGGAGGTTCAGAATGGAAGTGTTGTTTGTTATATGGGCGGGAATCATTCCGCTTGTTCCGCTTATAGGTGTTCAACTGTTTAAGCAGCGCTGTGACAAAAGGAAAGCTGCTGTCTGCCGCTTGCTTTTTTTCGGACAAGCGATTCTTTCGCTTGCATACATAGCTGTGTATTTCGGTATTATCGGCTGACAGTATTCTGAGCAGGCATTCGGTGAGATTGCTGAAGAAGCAGTCCGCTGCATCGATTGCGTCGATTTGTTTGCCCGGAGCTTGTTTGGCAAGGCAGCAATTGCAAAGGGACCGACCGCTGCGCGGACAGTCCCCGATGCATTATTATTCAGGATACTTATGCTTGCCGGGCTTTACTCGTGAACATCGCAAGCGCGGTCTTTTTCTGCAAGCATATCAGCTGGGACCAGACGTTTTTTGAAAATAAAGTTGTACAATGCCTGACCTACAGCAGTGCAGATTATAACGGATGTTACAGCCTCGATGATTCCGTTCAAAGTCACGACACCGAGCATCATCTTGAACAGAGCATCCGCTGTTGCTGCTCCGAACTGTGCCATACATGCATCTTTTGCAAACAGATAGAAAGCTCCGAGGAAGAGGATTGTGTTCGTAATGGTTCCGACAAAGGCGGCGACCGCCATGCTTGAAATTCGAGTCTTGTCAAACTTGTTAAAAAGCGTGTACACCGCACGGGACGTAACTCCGATCATGATTCTCGGTACGATAAGGCATATAATCATAAGCCCTACAGTTTTTAATCCGCCGGCATTCATGATTATCATTGCAAACGCATCGGGTTCGGTGAAGCATTTAATGACGGATGTCAATCCGAAAACGAGGCCGAAAAACATTCCGCCCTTAAACCCAAGAAAGTAGGACGCAATGATAACGGGAACCTGAATGATGACGATCGCCGCAACGCTTGTCGGGATAAACCCAAGCCCGGGTACGAATGCCATGATAAGCATAATGGCAAGAAACAGCGCGTAAGTCGTCAGGACTTTTGTGTTGAGTGATTTCATAATCATCCTCCGGCACATTTATTTTGCTGCGGGTATTATAGCTGAAAATTCTTTGCTTGGCAACATGCAAAGAACACATATATTCGGAAAAATCCGTTTTTGGGCATTTGCCGTGCAGCATTTGATTCCGGCTGTTTTTTCGAGACCTGTTTCATTTCCTGATTATGCAGGGAAAGTCTAACGGATGAGCAATTCGGCGGCTTGCATGTGCAGGTGCATGATGTGTTTGCTTTTGCAGGGAAACTTTTTATAAAAAATGTTTGATGCAAAAGAAAAAATATCGCCGCAAACGTAATATATAATATTACTGTCAATATATTGGCCGATTCCACTTTATTTGCGGACGAAAATCAACTATAATAGGGTTTGAACAAAAAAGATTGAGCAATTTCGGTCTTTCCGGATGTTGTCATGATGTTTCAAGCAGCCGCTGACCGGATAAGAATTGTTCTAAACATATTCCGAAGGAGGAAAAAGAATTGAAAAAACTTTTGCTTGGCAATGAAGCTATTGCAAGAGGTGCTTACGAAGCAGGCGTTCGCGTTTCAAGCGCATATCCCGGCACGCCCAGCACCGAAATCAACGAAAACGTTGCGACTTATCCCGAGGTTTACTCCGAATGGGCCCCCAACGAAAAGGTTGCCGTAGAGGTTGCTCTCGGTGCAGCCGTAAGCGGTGCACGCAGCCTTGCATGTATGAAACACGTCGGCTTGAATGTTGCAGCCGATCCGTTCTTCACCGCAACCTACACCGGCGTTAATGCAGGCATGGTCGTTGTTGTTGCCGACGATCCCGGCATGCATTCATCCCAAAACGAGCAGGATACCCGTATGCTTGCACGCGCATCCCACGCACCGGTTCTTGACCCTTCCAACAGTCAGGAATGCAAGGACTTTCTCAAGCTTGCTTACGAAATCAGCGAAAAATACGACACTCCCGTCATTCTCCGTGTCACCACCCGCATTGCACATGCAAGAACCCTTGTTGAACTCGGCGAACGTGTTGAAGTTCCCCTTCGCGAATACAAACGTGACATCAAGAAATACGTTTCAATGCCCGCAAACATGATCGCCCGTCATCTCTATGTTGAAGAGCGTGAAAAGAAGCTTGCCGAAGATGCAAACACTCTTCCCATCAACCGTATCGAATGGGCGGACAGGAAAATCGGCGTCATCACAAGCGGTGCGGCATATAACTACGTAAAAGAAGCAATGCCCACAGCATCCGTGCTGAAGCTCGGTCTTGCATACCCCATGCCCCGCAAACTCATCGAAGAGTTCGCAGCAGGCGTTGACACTCTCTATGTAATCGAGGATATGGAGCCCTTCTATGAGGACACTATCAAGTCTTGGGGCATCAAGTGCAGCGGCAAAGACCGCACCGGCGTTCAAGGTGAGCTTTTTGCACGCAAGATTGCAAACAAGTTTAACGGCGAAGAGGAAGCAGGTCCCATGAACACTCAGGGCATTCCCATGCGTCCCCCCGTACTCTGCCCCGGCTGCCCTCACAGGGGTCTTTATTACGTACTCGGCAAGCTCAAACTCACGGTATGTTCCGATATCGGCTGCTACACTCTCGGTGCGCTGCCTCCTCTCAGCGGAGTTGACACATGCGTATGTATGGGTGCATCCATCGGAATGGCACACGGCATGGAAAAGGCACGCGGTCATGAGCAGGCAAAGAAAACCGTTGCAGTTCTCGGCGACTCCACCTTCTGCCACAGCGGCCTCACCGGACTTCTCAACATGGCATACAATCGCGCCGTCGGCACGGTTATCATTGCCGATAACTCCATCACCGGCATGACCGGTCACCAGAACAACCCCGCAAACGGCTACGACATCCACGGCGAACCCACAACAAGCCTTGATATTCTCAAGCTCTGCGATGCAATGGGCATCAAGCATGTTCGCGTTGTCGATCCGTTCGACGTTAAAGAACTCGAAAAGGTTGTTCGCGAAGAGACCGAGCGTGAAGAGCTTTCCGTTATTATCTCCCGCCGTCCCTGTGCGCTTATTGTTAAGCAGCCCGGCACGCCGTTCATCTGCGACACAACAAAGTGCAAAAACTGCGGTATGTGTATGAAAATCGGCTGCCCCGCCATTCGCAAAACGGAAACCGGCGTTGCCGTTGATCCCACACAGTGCGTTGGCTGCGGACTTTGCGAACAGCTTTGTCACTTTGGCGCACTCCACACCGAAGCTTAAGGAGGGTTAATTATATGTTTAACATTGTTATCGTCGGCGTCGGTGGGCAGGGCACACTGCTTGCCAGCAAAATTCTCGGCCAGCTTGCAATGAACAACGGCTACGAGGTTCGCGTCAGCGAGGTTCACGGTATGAGCCAGCGCGGCGGCAGCGTTGTGACTTATGTTCGTATCAGCAATGATCAGCCGCTCTATTCATCCATTGTTGAACAGGGTCAGGCTGATATCGTCCTTGCATTCGAGGATCTCGAAGCTCTGCGCGCACTCCCTTATCTCAAGTCGAAAGGCACGATGGTTGTTAACACGCAGAAGATACTGCCCATGCCCGTTATTACCGGTGCTGCAAAGTATCCCGAAGATTGCCTTGAAAGGGTTGAAAACGCCTGCAAGACGATCAAGCTCAACGCTGTTGAAATTGCACACGAATGCGGAACCTACAAGGCTGCAAACGTTGTTTTGATGGGTGTTGTTGCAAAGATGCTTCCCTTCCCCGTTGAGGAATGGCACAAAGCAATCGAACAATGCGTAAAGCCTAAATTCCTTGAAATCAACATCAAGGCCTTTGATCGCGGTTACGGCATCTGAGTTGGCTTTTATCACGGGCACTGCTGACAGCAGCCCAAATAAAACTATGTACGATTTCACAAGTTCAATTAACAGAGCCTGTACCGGCTCCATAAAGATTGACATGGCACCCGAGCCCGTAAAGGGCTCGGGTCTTGTGCCGTTGACAATCGCAGATCAGGAATTTGCAGTTGCTCCGGAAATTTCAGACGCTGTCTGCAAGGCCGCTGCCCATGGTATTTACGGTTACACCTATGCCGATTCGGAGTACCGCAGCGCAGTTAATTCATGGATGCTCCGCAGGCACAACTGGAACATTTCAAAGCACAAACTCTTCACGGTGAACGGCGTTGTTACCGCTCTCGGCATTGCTGTGCGTGCATTGACGACCGAGGGAGACGGGATTGTGATTCAACCGCCCGTTTATCCCCCGTTTGCAGGCACAGTACGCAAGAATAACCGTATTCTCATTGAAAACCCGCTTATTCTGCGCAGCAATACCTATGAGATCGATTTTGATGATTTGGATTCAAAAACACGTCCTCAAAATGTAAAGATGCTCATACTCTGCAGTCCGCATAATCCTGTCGGCAGAGTATGGACAAAGCAAGAATTGCTCCGACTCGGCGAAATCTGCAAACGCAACAACATAATCGTTCTTGCAGACGAGATACATAACGATCTCATTCATAACGGCGCCGAGCACACTGTATTTGCATCGCTTGGTGATTTTGCCGACTTTACGGTCACATGTACGGCTGTAAGCAAAACATTTAACCTTGCAGGTCTTGCGTGTTCAAATATCCTTATTTCCAACGACACAATTGCAGACCGATTCAAAGCAGCCGCCGAACGCGAAAACACAAGCTGCGTTCCTTATTTTGCGCGTGCAGCGACAATCGCTGCATACACGAAGGCAGAACAATGGCTTGATGAACTGAACGGTGTTATCGAATCAAATTTCAATTTGCTGTATTCTTTTCTCCGAACCGAACTTCCGATGCTGAATGCAATTCGGGCAGAGGGCACATACCTTGCATGGATTGATATGCGCAGCCTCGGACTGTCGGATTCCGCACTTGAAGAGTTAATGCTTAAGAATTACCTTGCGTTGGATGAGGGCTATATCTTTGGCACCGGCGGCAGCGGATTCGAGCGTTGGAATCTTGCATTGCCTCAAAATGAACTCAAGGCTGCACTTGAAAGACTTAAAGCCGCCGTGCTTTCGCTGCAATCCAAGCAATAAAGATTGTTCGCTTTTAAAAAGCCTTTTTGAAAGCGTAAGCAAATCAACCATTCACTGTTCCCAAAATGCTTAATTTAAACCTGTTAAACAAAGAACAGCTTGAAGCTGTTCAAACTACCGAAGGACCGTTGCTCGTGCTTGCAGGCGCGGGCAGCGGCAAAACTCGCGTATTGACATATCGAATTGCCAACCTTGTTGAAAACCATGGTGTTCCGCCTTGGGCAATTCTTGCACTCACATTCACAAATAAAGCCGCACGCGAAATGAGGGAGCGTATCGAAAGCCTTCTGTCCGAAGATTCCTCTGATATGTGGGTCACGACTTTTCATTCGTTCTGTGCAAAAATACTTCGTTTTGATATTGATAAACTCGGATATGACAACCGTTTTGTGATTTACGACGAGCAGGATCAGACTTCATTGATAACCGACCTCATGAAATCCTGCAACATAGACGAAAAAAAGCTTCCGAAGGGTGCAATAAAAGCGAAAATCAGCGAAGCCAAGAACTCGTCCGAAGCTCCCGAAACATACATACTGCAATCATGTGACGGGAGTGATAAACTCATTGATTTATATCGGGCTTATCAAAAACGCTTGAAAGAGTGCAACGCTCTCGATTTTGACGATTTGCTTCTTAAAGGACTTGAATTGCTCGAAAAATGTCCTGATGTCCTGCAAAAATATCGACGTAAATTCAGATATGTGCTTGTTGACGAGTATCAGGACACAAACCACCCGCAGTACAGAATCGTTCAGCTTATTTGCAAAGAGCATCAAAATATTTGCGTAGTGGGCGATGACGATCAAAGCATTTACGGTTGGCGCGGTGCGGATATCCGCAATATTCTTGAATTTGAGAAGGACTTTAAGTCCGCAAAGGTTATTCGTCTTGAACAGAACTATCGTTCGACAAAAGCGATACTGGATTGTGCAAACAAGATAATCGTCCATAATACGGGCCGAAAGGGCAAAAACCTTTGGACAGCTAAGCCCGGAGGTCAGCCCGTTGAGTTTAAGTTGGTTGATAACGAACGCGATGAAGCATACAGCATTGCACGCACTATTTCCGAACAGCATCGTTTCGAAAAACGCAGCTACAATGATTTTGCAATACTCTATCGCACCCATGCCCAAAGCCGAATCATTGAATCGGTGCTTGCAACCGGATTCGGAATTCCGCTTACCGTAATCGGAGGTACGCGTTTCTATTCACGCCGAGAAGTCAAGGATCTTTTATGTTACATTAAGCTGATTGCAAATCCGAACGACGATGTTTCCTTTAAGCGAATCATCAATGTTCCCAAGCGCGGCATCGGCGATACAACAATTAAAACGATTGAAATGGCTGCATCGACACATGATATGTCAATGTTCATGATTTGTGCCGCTGAGGGAATGCTCCCCCCCAGAGTGAGTTCAAAAATCAAGCCGTTCATCGACCTTATGCGAGAGTTTTTTGCAAAAAGATATGAATTGGGTCTTGACAGCTTGATGGAGTTTATCATTGACAAAACAGGCTACATTGAGTATATCACTGCTCAGGATGATGACAAATCGGATGATCGGCAAGAGAATATCGAGGAGCTTATCGGTGCAATGCGTGAACATGAGCAGCAGTCGAACGACGGCGACGATGCTCTTCAGAGTTTTCTTGAAATCGCTGCGCTCAACACTGAAACGGATAACATTGATGAAAGTGACGGAACGGTAAAGCTCATGACGCTGCATTGCGCAAAAGGCTTGGAGTTCCCGGTTGTATTTATTCCGGGCATGGAACAGGATATCTTCCCTTCGTCGCGTTCAAAAAACGACCCGACTCGTGTTGAAGAAGAGCGTCGGCTGTGCTATGTCGGTGTTACAAGAGCGATGGAAAAGCTGTATTTGTATGCGGCACGCGAACGGCATCTGTACGGCTCAATTCAACGGAACGACCCTTCAATTTTTCTTGAAGAAATGGAACTTATCGATCCCGAGACCGTGCCGATGCGCCGCAATTCATTCGGCAGTGCTTCCTCATTTTTCCGTGACGGCGGTTCCGTTCAGAATGCTGTAAAATATGCAAAACAGAACGGCTATGTGAGTGGAGGTCAAACTCCGCGCGTTTCAGAAGATGTATTGTCGGAAATACGTCGAATCAACGGTCTCGCCCAAAAGCCCGACACCGTTCGCCCATACGCCCGACAATCGGTTTCTTCCGGTTCAACGGGCTTTTCTCCCAACAAAAGCAAACCAAGAGTTCGTCTCTGCAGCGGACAACGTGTTTCGCATCCGCAATTCGGAAAAGGAACTGTTGCTGCCGTTGATGAAGGTTCGGGAATTGTTACCGTTAAGTTTGACACAAACGGCGTCAGGAAACTTGCAGCGGCATATGCTCCGCTTAAAGTGATTACAGAGGAATGAAGCTGAGCGAATCATAAAGGAGTGTAAACCATGAGCGAAATGCGTGATAAACAAAACAATGCTGCGGTTCCCTCAAGCATGCAGCAGGACGGCACTCGGATTGAAGTTGAAGCAGATAAACCGATATCAACAACGCGTATGCAGCAGCTTGTTGATGAGCTGAACACCTACTCGAATGCATACTATTTCGGCAGTGAACCGTTGATAAGTGATGCTGAATTTGATGCGTTGATGGAGGAATTGAGCCAACTCGAACAAGCTTCCGGAATTGTCCTGCCCGATTCGCCGACACATCGGGTAGGCGGAGATGCTGTCACTGCCTTTGAGCCGCACACGCACATCGCGCGACTTTGGAGTCTCGACAAAGTCAAAACAACTCAGGAATTGCTGGATTTTAGCCAAAAATGCCGTCGTGCCGCAGGAAATACGGAAAACGGCAGTGCGGAAAATCCCGAATTTGTGCTGGAATATAAGTTCGACGGGTTAACTATCAACCTGACATACGATAACGGGATTCTCGTTCAGGCCGCAACACGCGGAAACGGCATTACAGGCGAAGGTATACTTGCACAGGCAAAAACAATTCGCTCGATTCCGCTTACCGTGCCGTATAAAGGCAAATTTGAAGTTCGCGGCGAATGTTATATGCGCCTTTCCGTTCTTAAAGAGCTGAATGACAGCGGTGAGGAAAGCCTGAAAAATGCACGAAATGCAGCAGCCGGTGCGATCCGCAACCTTGACCCACAGATAACTGCCAAGCGAAAGCTCGATTGTGTTTGCTACAATATCGGATATATTGAAGGAATGAAATTCTCCTCAAGACGTGAAATGTACAGTTTCATGCGTGACAACGGACTGCCAATGAGTGATTTTATATACTTTGGTGATATTAACGGTGTTATCTCTGAAATTGAAAAAGCGGCGGAGCGAAGGAGCAGCCTTGATTTTCTTATCGACGGAATGGTAATCAAGCTTAATGATGTCGGCCTCTTTGAGAAAATGGGCTGTACGGACAAATTCCCCCGCGGAGAAATTGCATACAAATTTGCTGCGGAAGAGCTTACAACCACCGTGCTTGATATAACTTGGGAAGTCGGTCGAACGGGAAAGCTCACACCGCTTGCGCATCTTGAACCGGTTGATTTCATGGGAGTCACTGTCAAACGCGCTACACTCAATAATTATGATGATATTCTGCGTAAGCGCGTTGGAATAGGTTCCCGTGTTTTAATTCGACGCAGCAATGATGTCATTCCCGAAATACTGAAAAGCGTTGATGACGGAGAACCTGCAAACCCGGTCACAATCCCGACTTGCTGCCCCGCCTGCGGAGCGCGGGTCGAACGGGACGGCGTGCATATTTTCTGCACCAATTCCCTTTCGTGTACGCCGCAAATCGTCGGACGGCTTGAACATTTCGCCTCTCGTGATGCAATGGATATAGAAGGCTTTTCCGAAAAAACAGCACTTCTGCTCGTAAATGAAATCGGAATTTCAAAAATTCCCGACCTCTATGAGCTTACGCCTGCAAGCTTTTCGGGTCTGCCGGGTTTCGGAGAAAAACGAATTGGAAATATTCTTTCCGCAATTGAAAAAAGCAAAGACTGCAAGCTTGATGCATTTATTTATGCGCTTGGAATTCCGAATGTCGGCATTAAAACAGCCAAAGACCTTGCCAATCGATTCAAAATGTTTGATGCTGTCAGGCGTGCGGCATTCGAAAGCTTAACCGAGATTCCCGGAATAGGTGAAAATGTTGCGGATGAAATAATCGGTTTCTTTTCGGATGAGCATATTTCAACTCAGATAGATAAACTGCTTGAGCTTGGTGTGACTCCGCGCGAAGCAGAAGCTTCTGCCGAAAACGCATTTACTGCCGGCAAAACATTTGTTGTTACCGGCACGCTTGAAAAAATGGGGCGGAAAGAAATTGAAGATCTTATTGCGTCAATGGGCGGGCGCGCATCCGGCAGCGTCAGCAAAAAAACCGATTACGTTGTTGCAGGCGAAAAAGCCGGAAGCAAGCTTGAAAAAGCCAAGGAACTCGGAGTGCGTATTTTGAGCGAAGCGGAATTTTTTGAGTTGATAGGAGAATAGGCTGAGCTTCCGTCCTTCTCAGCATTAAGCCTGCTGTTAATGCAGCGGCAGAAAGTCCGACTTCTGCGTGTCGGGCTTTTTACTGCTCATGCTTTATCGACATGCCCTTGAAGCGGACGGACAGTGCTGTTTTTTCATTAAATAAACTCTTTTGAAAAGTGTTGACATAATTGCATGATTATGCTACAATGCGCCCTAACGCTGTAAGTCGGCAATGCTGTTGTTTTGCCGAAAAAACTATCGGAGAAAGCAAAAACAGGATGAATATTAAATTGTCGGATCATTTCACCTATAAGAAACTGCTGCGATTCTGTCTGTCGCCGATAATTATGATGGTTTTTACATCCATCTACGGCGTGGTTGACGGATTGTTTGTTTCAAATTATGTCGGAAAAACTGCATTCGCGGCAATTAATCTTGTTATGCCGTTCATAATGATTTTCGGAGGAATCGGCTTCATGTTCGGCACCGGTGGCAGTGCGCTCGTTGCAAAAACACTCGGATTGAAAGACTCGGAGAACGCCAACCGCTATTTCACAATGATGTCGCTTGTGACTCTTGTTGTCGGCATAATCATTTCAATTGTCGGCATGATTTTCATGCGTCCGATTGCAATATTTCTCGGTGCAGAAAACGAAACAATCGAACATTGTGTGATATACGGACGCATTATAATTGGATTCAACACGGCATTTATGCTTCAGAATCTCTTTCAGAGTTTTCTTATCACGGCCGAAAAACCCAAACTCGGTCTTTGGGTCACCGTTGCAGCAGGTGTTACCAATATGGCGCTTGATGCTCTGTTTGTCGGCGTTTTCAAATGGGGTGTGGCCGGCGCAGCAATTGCAACAGGTTTAAGCCAGTGTATCGGCGGGCTGCTTCCTTTCATCTATTTTTTACGACCGAATAACAGTCTGCTCCGGTTTGTAAAAACCAAAATTGAGTTTCGTCCCGTTATCGATGCATCTGCAAACGGGGCATCCGAGCTTGTTTCAAACGTAACAGCCTCCATAGTAGGTATGCTTTATAATTATCAGCTGCTGAAGTACGCCGGCGAAGACGGCGTCGCAGCTTATGGCACACTTATGTATGTGGAATTCATCTTTATTTCGGTTTTTATCGGGTACGCGATCGGAAGTGCACCGATAATCAGTTATCATTTCGGTGCCGACAACCACGCCGAGCTGAAAAACATGTTGAAAAAGAGTTTGATTCTAATGTCGCTGGCCGGGGTTGCAATGCTGATAATTTCCGAAGCTCTTGCCTTTCCGCTTGCACACATTTTCGTTGGTTACGATGAAAAGCTGCTCGAAATGACCGTTCACGGTTTTCGGATTTTTTCACTCATGTTCCCCCTTGCAAGCATAAACATCTTTGCTTCATCATTCTTTACAGCCCTGAATAACGGCGGAGTTTCGGCCGCCATATCCTTTTTGAGAACATTCGTTTTCAAACTTGCAGCCGTTCTCATCCTGCCGCTGCTGTTCAAGCTTGACGGCATATGGTGGGCAACAATTGTTGCGGAACTCTTTGCATTTTTGCTTTCAATCGGGTTTGTTGCCGCAAAAAAGAAAAAATACGGTTACTGATACTGTTGCGGCCCGTGCTGTAAAGCCGGCCTTGCATAAAAAGTGCTCCCCGGAAATTCTTTTCCGAGGGGCACTTTTTATTGAAGTTACGATTTCAGCGGTGCGCCGCACAATGATTCATGTTTAATTATGCTGCGTGAATATCAAACCGACGCAGTTTACTTTGTCAGAATTTTTGTTATGCAGTCGGTGAACTCAACAGGGTTGTCTATCTTGAGTCCCGCTGCAAGCAAAGCCTGGTTGTAAACAAGCTTCGAGTAAACCGCAAGGTCTTCCCCGCCTGCCTGCATCGCACGTTTAAGGGCGTCGAAAACAGGATGATCGGGATTGAGCTCGAGAATACGCTCCGCTTTTGTTTCGCCGCCGAGAGGCATTGCGCTGAGAACCTTCTCCATTTCAAGTGAGAGCGGACCTTCGCTTGTCAAGCCCGCCGGTGCATCAGCAAGCCTTGCGGAAAGACGCACTTCCTTCACACTGTCGCCCAAAGCCGCCTTGATTGCATCAAGCAGGTCCTTATTCTCCTCCTGCTTCTCTTCCATTGCCTTTTTCTCATCCTCGGTTGCGGCATGAATGTCGTTATCGGTAATTGACTTGAAGGGTTTGCCGTCATAACCGTTCATCATTTTGACCATGAATTCGTCAACATTCTCCGTCATGAGCAAAACATCAAAGCCCTTATCGATCAGATATTTGTACTGCGGGAGCGTCCGTATCGCCTCAATGCTTTCACCGCAGGCATAATAAATTTCGGTTTGATTCTCGCAAAGCGTATCAACATACTCACGAAGCGTTATAAGCTTATCCTGTTTTGCAGAATGATACAGCAGCAAATCTTTCAGGAATTCCGCTTCCATACCGTACGATTCGTATATACCGTACTTAAGTGAAAGTCCAAACGCCTTGAAAAACTTTTCATAATCCTCGCGTTTATCCTTAAGGAGTTTTTCAAGTTCGGATTTGATTTTTTTCTTAAGGCCGTTTGCAATCGCGCGAAGCTGACGGTTCTGCTGAAGCATCTCACGAGAAATATTCAAGGAAATATCAGCGGAATCAACAAGTCCTTTCACGAACCCGAAGTATTCCGGAAGAAGTTCCTCGCAGGAATCCATAATCATAACACCGTTGCTGTAAAGCTGCAATCCGCGCTTATAGCTCTTTGAGTACAGATTGTAAGGTGCCTGTGCGGGTACGAACAGGATTGAATTATAGCTGAGGGTACCCTCCGCTTTTGTGTGAATATGGAGCAGCGGAGCTTCGTAATCATGGAATTTATCCATATAGAAGCTGTTGTAATCCTCATCGGTAAGCTCGCTTTTATTTCTGCGCCAAAGCGGAACCATGCTGTTGAGCGTTTGATCTTCTTCAACGGTTTCATACTCCGGTTCATCATGTTCATGGCCGCAGCTGCATTCGCCTTCGGAATCGTGTTCGCAGGTACATTCGTCATCATGGTCGTGATCGCAGGTGCACTTGCCTTCGGCATCGTGATCGCAGGTGCATTCATGCGTCTTTTCGCGTTGAGTCTCAACAAGCATCCTGATAGGATAGCGAATATAGTCGGAATACTTCCTTACAAGTTCACGAATGGTATATGTTTCAAGATAGCTGTCATACCTTTCGTCGTCAGTATTGTCCTTCAGGTACAGCGTAATAACTGTTCCGTAGGAGTCCTTCTGTGCAGGTTCAACTGTGTAGCCGTCAAGTCCTTCGGACTCCCATTGCCATGCCTCGTCGCTGCCGTATGCCCGACTGAGAACGGTAATCTTTTTGCTGACCATGAACGCCGAATAGAATCCAACACCAAACTGGCCGATAACATCCATATCATCTTTGTCGAGCTCGTTGTCGTTTTTGAATGCAAGCGTGCCGCTCTTGGCAATTGTGCCAAGGTTTGATTCCAACTCTTCCTTTGTCATGCCGATGCCGTTATCGGAAATCGTCAATGTGCGTGCCGTTTTGTCTGCGGCGATGCGGATCTCGAGATCTCCGCGCTTGATATCGGAATTGTCAGTAAGAGTTCTGAAATAAAGCTTATCAAGTGCATCGCTTGCATTCGAAATCAACTCGCGAAGAAAAATCTCCTTGTTTGTGTAAACAGAGTTGATCATCAGATCAAGCAGCCGCTTGGATTCCGTTTTAAACTGTTTCTTTGACATTTATATCACCTCGTTAATTATAATCGTTCCTGTTTGGCGAACATATCGAAATTGCTGTATAATCGAATTAAGTTCGTCTGTCAGCACTCGTTCTTCTTGAGTGCTAACACTATTTTATACCTGTTTGCATCTGTTGTCAATAGTTTATCATGAATTTTTTTCGAATTGATAATTGCCGCATTTATTGTCGTTGCGATTTGTTCTTGTTTGTTTTCATTGTGCCGCTGCAACGCTGTCTGTCAGTTTTCGAGCAAATCAGGTATATGCAAAAACCCGGACAACACATTGTGAGCTGCCCGGTGTTGTTTTGGGGCAGATACAACAGCCCCTTGTTTTGGGGACTAATGCAACAGCCCCGTTTCCCCCGGCTTCGAGTCCCGTAGACATAACCAAACACAGAGGCACCCGCCGGATGCCTCTGTGTTTGGTGGGGATGAAGGGACTCGAACCCCCGACCTCTTCGATGTGAGCGAAGCGCGCTAACCAGCTGAGCCACATCCCCAAACAAGTGTATTTTACCACCGTTTGCATCCGTTTGCAATGCTTTAATTGTAATACTTAAACAGACGATTTAACCCTAAGGATCCTCATCAGTGAAATTCGCTTATTTTAAATCTGTTTTTTGAATACCGGCGTTTCAGGTGCGTGTCAACGCCGGCAAAAGATTGAGTGGTGTGGTATAATGCGGATATGGTTCAAGAGTCGTTGTGTATGTGTCTGGAAAGGAAAGAAAAACGCACGTGTTCATTGCCGAACATCAAAACAGTAAAATTGTTTATGTAGATCCGCAAACCGAAGATCGAGTGAATATTGACAGACGCTTAAACCTTACTGTAAAAGGTATGACTGAAATTTCAAGAATTGATAATTTAAAGCCAAGTAAATACATAAACGGATGCGTAAGGAGGAGAAAAGATGATAAGCAAAAAAACGACCAAAACAGTTCGAACAGGTCAAGGAAAAAGAATTGACCTGATCGGAAGTTCCGATGTTAAGGAGAAACACTTAGACAGAGAGCCCCCGCCTTCATATTTCGGGCGTTACGATAAAAATCATAAGCCAAACCTTGATGAAAGCAGACACATTATACCCGGATAATGAGCACGAAGAGACTCATCGTTCTATTGTCAGCGATTTTCGCGTCGGTATTTTAATGTCTAAAACATGAGTATTATTATGTTTTAGTTGAAAATGGAGTGAGGTGAAAATATGGGCGGACGAGGCGGCGAAAGTCGACTTTCGGCAGTGTTTTATCCCGCTTTGCATTCAAGCCGGTAAAAGCTCAAGCGGTATGATATAATGGGTAGCAGAGGTTCTTCAAGCGGAATGTCCGTCAAGGGTAGAAAGTACGGAAGTCAGTATCACACGGTTTTGGCAGACGGAAACATAAAATTTGTTGAGAAGAATGACAGAACTTCCGAGTCATTAATGGAAACAATGACTAAAGGGAGAGTTTATGTTGAGGTTGGAGGAAACGATGTCCTGCGCATCATTTTCTTTGATGAGAAAAATAAGCTGAATTATGTAATTGAACGAGATAAACGCAGTAACTTCTGGCACCCACAACAAAGGCGTTGTTGCAACGTTCTCAAAAGCAAAACCGGGCAACTCGCGGATGGTTGACTGGTTTATTACTTCCGTGTGTAATCAATTTGCATAAAAAAACGTTAGAAAGCTGATTAATTGTACAATAAAAATGTGCAGTAATGCCGATAAATGCTGCAGCGTTGATTGACGGAAACGACTTGATGTTTGAAATAGCAGCAATGTCGAAAAAATTGGACTGCGTGAACACATTTAACAGACAGCATGAAAACCATAAAACAGAACTGTTGCAAATAATATGTTGCAAAAAAAGGGACAACAAATGCATTTCAACCGATAAAGGCATTCTTCTGCGAATGAACCGTTCGCTCCGAATTTGTATGTGCTTGCAGTGTTTTATAACCGGATTACGGGCTCAGAAGATTCCTAACATGACGGAGGGGCAACAACGGACCCGACTTTTTACCCTTTAACCAGCGCTGCAACATTCCACTTGTGTTTTCTGGTGCGGTTACTTGCCAAAACAATGTGCTTTCAAATATTTTTCAAATCTTTTTTCATTTATGCTTATTTTTTAGCGATAAACTTCATATTAGATACAGATCGTTGTGCTATCATAGAATGGTATGCCACATAAAGTCCAAGGAATTGATGCTCCGCCATACCCATGTTTTTCCGCCCATTGTCCAGTATCAGTCCGTCGCATAAAATGATAGTCCTAATACGCCTGACCGGTAGCTAAATTATATTTATACAATACGGCCGAGCGCCTGTTCGCAATGCGTTTTTGAACTCATTGTTATACACCTTGGCATCAGAACCTTAATTTTCATAAGCAGTATTTCTCATTGTTTCCACGATAACGGAACGGATTATCCTTCCAGAGCATGGAGGCGAGTGAGTCCTATGGTGACAGCAGTTTGCCCCATGCATCAAACCTCAACAGCGGCTCAATCGCTGTTGAGGTAAGTATATTCTACAGCAGCAGCTCCGCTGTTGTCAATGAGCTTAATGCAAAAGAAAGTTCGGAGATTTGTTGCTTTAACGGTTCTACGTTAGCAAAGTGTTTCTTCTCACATTTTTTTGGCATTATTACATCAGTCCTTATTCTGTTAAGTCATTATTGCATTGTCTTTGCAGTTATAAAATCTTTTTTCTTTGTCGTTTCTGCAATTAATATCATTTTTTCTCTGTAATCGGCTTATTTTTTAGGCGCATTCTTCAGTGCTGCTTTCATCACGGCAGGTAACGTCTTATATATTTTGCATGCGCTTTCATTTTTATATCCGTTGAAAAGAACTTCATTGATATCTTGCTCGTTAAGAAGAACCAGTTTTCTTCCGCCCCCCATTCCCCGAGGGTATACTGTCCCAAGGTATTCATACAGTTTTTGAGTTGCTTTCTCGATCGGATAATACCCTATTATCATGATGGGATCCACTGAATCTTTTTTTGTTTTAATCACACTGCCAATCGGCAACAGTTCCTTCATCTTTGATATCCCCCTGATTTTTCATTTTTTCATATGCTTGCTGAATATACATGTCAAACTCATCTGCAGTTGTCATATCAGCAATTTTTAATAAGCCGTCATAATACTTCGCAACAATGTTGTGCGCTTCACTCTCCATTCCTTTACAAACTATCTCATATTCATCGTTGTGTCGTATCATTCTCAGGCATTTCGGCTCTGTGAATCCCAGCGGATACGGAACAATTTCATATGCCAGTTCCTTTTTGTTACGTACCGTAATCAACTTGAGTCCAACGATGCAGCCCATGTATCCTTCACCTCTTATAACGCTGCCGATCGGAAGTATATTATTTAACATATTTTCCCCTTCTTTCTGTTATGACAAAAGCTTCGAAATCAAGCTGAACGTGTCTTCTACGAAGTTCATTGCATAATTTCCCATTACTGTTGCGCATCCATAGCCGATCACTGCAGCATCAGACGCCATGCCAAGGCCCATGTTTATAATTGAGCCGCAAATATCGCCCTCGCGAATGCTGTTTGCCGATTCAGCATACCAGTGATCACTTGTTGCCATTAACTGTCCGGCGAGCGAATTCGGATTTGTCATTGCATCAACAAAATACTCGCCCGTATATTTTATCACCTTTCCAACCATATTTTCTTCAAAGAAATAGTCTGAAACTGTATGCAGAATTTCCCAACCCGATTTATTGTGGAAAAGATCTGATGTAACCTGCAAAATCGTTGATACCTCAGCGCCTGCAACTTTTTCCAAAATCAACCGCAGCTTCGATGGAAGTGTCTCATACCCTGTTTGTGCCAAATCAAATGTCAACGCAATATCCATCCAAAGTTGCTCCATCGGATCACCGGTGCTTGCGGTGGTGAAATAGTTGCTTAAGTCAATTTCGGATATATCGATTTCAGGCATACCATTCCCGCCAGGCCACATTATATTAGTGACGTTTGGCACATTTTGTGCTCCCGATCCGCTGCCATTATCTACAGACACGCTTCCGAAAGCATTATCGCATAATTTATTTTCGGTTTGTCTATAACACTCAACAATACTTTCCAGTTGCCTTCCCGAATTCAACACCGAGGATGCAATGTTATCAATGCTAATACATATTTCGCACAGTCTTCTTTTATACGGCTGCACAGCTGACTCAGAACCAATATTGCTCACAAAGTTTTCCAGCCGTGCTGCGGTATTGCTGATTTGACTTGCCGCAATGCTGATTTTTTCCGGTTGCATATCGAGTTTGCTCATGTCCACATAGTACTGACTCATGTCTTCCTCCCTGCTTCTTAATGAATTTACCTCAATCGTGGGCATTATACATGCACATCGTACATATTTGCGCCGTTGAGCGATAAACGGCATTTTTTTGCGGATAAGATGCAGCTTCTCCGCCTGCGAGTATTGGAAGGTGTCAAACTGTTAAATATAAGCATGTTTTGAGCCAATGGTAGATACCGTACACACACCCGAGCGAACCGACACCGTTAAAGCATTCAACGCGTCGTCAACCAAAGAAAGGCTCAGATTGCTTTATCTTATCCATTTTCCCTCCGTCGGTCACCATTAATCAACTCATTCGGTTAGTATTTCGGCTTGCGGGAGCTTCCGGCGCAGCACCTCAACTTGTTGCTCTGTGAGATTATTAGTACTTAAATCAAGCCAACTCAGCCCTGATAGATTTCCAAGTGCACTTATATCGCTGATGTTGTTGAGGCTTAAGTCAAGCCCTTGCAGGTTCGTTAGGCTTCTAAGCGCACTTATGTCGCTGATGTTGTTAGTGCTTAAGTGAAGCGTTTGCAAGTTCGTTAAGTTTCCGAGCACGCTTATGTCGCTGATCTCGTTGTAGCTTAAGTCAAGCCGCCATTCCAAGTTCGTCAGGTTCCCGAGTGCACTTATGTCGCTGATGTTGTTGTTGGATAAGACAAGCGTTTGCAAGTTTGTTAAGTTTCCGAGCACGCTTATGTCGCTGATGTTGTTGTCGTCTAAGCCAAGCGATTCCAAGTTCGTTAAGTTTCCGAGCGCACTTATGTCGCTGATGTTGTTGTTGAATAAGTCAAGCGATTCCAAGTTCGTTAAGTTTCCGAGCGCACTTATGTCGCTGATGTTGTTAGTGCTTAAGGAAAGCGTTTGCAAGTTCGTTAGGCTTCTAAGCGCACTTATGTCGCTGATGCTGTTGGTGTATAAGTAAAGCGTTTGTAAGTTCGTTAGGCCTCTAAGCGCACTTATGTCGCTGATCTCGTTGCCTAATAAGTAAAGCGTTTGCAAGTTCGTTAGGCTTCTAAGCGCACTTATGTCGCTGATCTCGTTGAAGCTCAAGTCAAGCGTCTGCAAGTTCGTTAGGTTCCCGAGTGCACTTATGTCGCTGATATTGTTGTAACTCAAGTTAAGCATTGTCAGTTCTTTAAAATATTCGATATCGCTGATATTCGATAGCCCCTTGTCACTTAAGTCAAGTTCTTTTATGCTATTTAACATGTCATTGGTTATTATTTCGTCGTCCGCAAGGCTGAGGGCTTCTCTGAATGCTTTTTCAAACGCTGCATCGCTGAACGAAACCACTTGAGTTTCCATTGTTTCACTCGGCATTTCGGTTCCGATATAGACCCGCAACGTCATCAATGCGCCGCTTGCTGCCAACCCTACAAAAACAACAATAATAAACGCAGCTGCAAGTGCAAGTATAATTCGATATTTCTTTTTTCTTTTACTTTCATTCGTTTCCGGCTTCTGTTCGTTTACTGCCGGCTGTTGCTGTGATTCATCCATCGGTTGTTGTTTTGCGGGGGTGCGTACCGAAACAGTTTTTTCATCGTCGACTACCGGAATCTTCGCTGATTGTTCATCCTGTTGTGCCTCCGATTCGTCTTCGAATGCTTGTCCGTCTGCAAAAACGTTTACGACTAACTTGGATTCAAGAATTTGGCCTTTCTCTTGGTTATCCTCATACGTCTCTTTAAATTGTTGTTTTGCGGGGTTGCGCACTGCAACCGTCCTGTCCTCATCTGTTTCCTGCGTTTGAGCTTCGGGTTCATGTGCCGGTTTTTCCGCTGGCAGTTCTTTAGTTTGGTTGTCTTTTTGCAAATCTTCGTCGGGATTTGCGTTCGCTGTGTCCTGCTCAGTTTTCAACACGCAAGTGGTCGTTTCTTCAGCAGCAGAAAGCAATGCCTGCTTCATCTCTTTTGCTGTGGAATAGCGATTTTCCGGCAGGTATTCACAAGCTTTGACAATCACTGCACCGAGTTCATCCTGCGCTTTTGCGGGCAAGGGAAGTTTCTCTCCGCTCATTCGACGAGCAAGAGCTTTTTCTGCATCGTCATATTTTCTATTCTGTGCCGGAGGCAAAAAAGGTAGACATTTATCATTCAGCAATCTGTACAGCACAAGACCGAGTGAATAGATATCCGCCTGCGCACCGTAACGTTCGCCGCGATAGACCTCCGGTGCCATATAGTTATATGTTCCCTTCTTGGACATAAACGTTGCTGTGCGCTCAAGCTGCCTTGCAACGCCAAAATCACCGAGCTTGTAGTCTCCGTTGTCGTTCACGAAAATGTTGTCCGGCTTTATATCGCGGTGTATTATCTTTTTCTTTTCGCAAAGCTCCAATGCACGGCAAATATCAACGCCGATCTTCACGATTTCTTCACGATTAAGTTCGTTCTTCGCTGATAAATCCGAAAGGCTTGTTAACAATTCCATGCGGATAAAAACATCGTAGCCAATTCCGTCCGGCCGGGGTCGGACTTCAGATGCTTCGTAGCAGACAATATTCGTATTGCCTTTCAGAGTGTTCATCAGCCTGATCTCTGCAGTGATGTTTTTAGCCATGTTGGTAAAATAGGCCGAAATGCTTTCGTCGTTCATACCATCCAATCTTAGGTGAGTAATCTCCCCCTCATCCTGCGGAATGGAAAAGAATTTAACCGCAGAATAAAAACGTGTTCCGAGCTCATCATCATAAATCCTGTACACACGCCCATATGAGCCTGCACCAATAAAGCCGTCAATGTAGCAGTTACCGAATAAAGGTTCAAATTTTTTGATTCTATCCATTTTTTCCTCCATTATTCATCGTAATCAGTCGTAATATTTGTATTTGGCAAGTTTAATTGCAGCTCCTCAATCTGCTGCCACGAAAGGTCATTGTTCTCCATATACAAGTCGCTTAATTGTGTCAATTCATATATTGGAGTTACATCATGTATACTGTTGTTCATTAAGGACAACGCTGTTAACTTATTTAACCCGCTCAATGCATCTATATCCGTTATATAACAATCAAACAAATAGAGCTGCTCTAAATCTGTGCAATTCCTCAGTGCACTTATATCACACAACGGATTGTTGCCCAGATAAAGCTCAGTTAGACTTGTCATATTTTCAAGTACGCTTATGTCGCTGATGCCATTACCGTGCAGCGACAGTTTTTTCAGTTTCGTAAGGTTCTTTATAGCATCAATATCAGTAATGTTATTATTGAGCAGCCAAAGCTCCTCAAGCTCAGTCAAGCTCTTAAGAGCACTGATATCCCTGATGTCGTTATCCCCCAAGTCCAGCTCTCTCAATTGCCTTAAATCACTTAATGGACTGATGTCGCTAATGTAATTGTCGCACAAGGAAAGGCTTGTCAAACACGTAAGCTGATTCAGCACACCGATATCATCAATGCCCACGTTACACAAATATAATATTTCTAATTTTTTCAGTTTTTTTAGCGAATCAATACCTTCTATTGTAGTATTTCCTAAGTACAATTGTGTTAATTCAGTAAGAGATCCCAATACTCTTATGCTGCCGATGTCGTTATCGTACAAAGACAGTCTTGTAAGGTTTGAAAGATTCTTCAGTGGTTCAATTTCAGTAATGCAATTTCCGGTCAGTGACAGTATGCTGATTTTCGTCAATTTTCCTAAAACATTTATGTCACTTATGTAATTATCATCCAAGAACAATAGTTCTAAGTTTGACAGTTTTCTTAGCGGAGTAATGTCACTGATACTGTTATTGTCAAGCTCAATGTAAGTTAGCTGCGTCAAATTTTCAAACGCACCTATATCATTGATGCCATTGTTGTTTAACTCAACGTGTTCTAAATTTGTAAGTCCACTAAGCGCACTTATGTCGCTTATGCTGTTATCGTTCAAACAGAGGCTCTCTATATTCTTGAACATAGCAATATCACTGATATCGTATAGTTCTGTTGCTGACAAATCTAAGTTTTTGACACTAAGTATGTCCTGTTGCGTAATAGGTTTGTTGTCTGTGTAATCGTAAACATATCTAAACGCTTTTTCAAATGTTGGATCTTGAAAACTTATTTCTGTCTCCTCGTTTTCGTACGTTTTGAATTTTCGAAGCACATCGATCATGCTGCTACCTTTAACAGAAGCAATAGCAGCTACACCAGCAATTATTACTGCAATTATTACTGCAATTATTGCCGTCATTACTTTCTTTTTTTCTTTCTTACTATTTGAGTTAACAGCATGATCGAACGCATCCTTCTCTTGCTGCTTTACGGGCATATTGCCTGATACAGTTTCTTTACAGTCAACCGTTTGCAGACCAATCTTATCAACCGCTATAAACTCTTTTTGCAGAGGCTTTATTGTCTGCTTATTCGTTTGCAAGTATTCAATAGAATTTTTTTTCGCTGTTTCCTGCTCAGTTTTCAACACGCAAGTGGTCATTTCTTCAGCAGCAGAAAGCAATGCCTGCTTCATCTCTTTTGCTGTGGAATAGCGATTTTCCGGCAGGTATTCACAAGCTTTGACAATCACTGCACCGAGTTCATCCTGCGCTTTTGCGGGCAAGGGAAGTTTCTCTCCGCTCATTCGACGAGCAAGAGCTTTTTCTGCATCGTCATATTTTCTATTCTGTGCCGGAGGCAAAAAAGGTAGACATTTATCATTCAGCAATCTGTACAGCACAAGACCGAGTGAATAGATATCCGCCTGCGCACCGTAACGTTCGCCGCGATAGACCTCCGGTGCCATATAGTTATATGTTCCCTTCTTGGACATAAACGTTGCTGTGCGCTCAAGCTGCCTTGCAACGCCAAAATCACCGAGCTTGTAGTCTCCGTTGTCGTTCACGAAAATGTTGTCCGGCTTTATATCGCGGTGTATTATCTTTTTCTTTTCGCAAAGCTCCAATGCACGGCAAATATCAACGCCGATCTTCACGATTTCTTCACGATTAAGTTCGTTCTTCGCTGATAAATCCGAAAGGCTTGTTAACAATTCCATGCGGATAAAAATATCGTAGCCAATTCCATCCTCGCTGCGAATAACGTCCGAATCTTCATAGCCCACAATATTCGTGTTGCCCTTAAGTTCTCGCATCAGCCTCATTTCGTCCGATATTGACTTTGCAAGTTCCGTAAAAAAATCGGAAATACTTGCATCATTCATTCCATCCGTTCTAAGTTGTTCCACTTCCTGTTTGTCCTGAGGAATGTGTATGTATTTTAATGCGCAATAATACATTTCATCGAATTCTTCGCAGCGAATTCTGTAAACCTTTCCAAAAGTACCTTTCCCGATTAATGCATCCACGTACCATTTTCCGAAAAATGGTTCAAATTTCTTGACACTATCCATAAAATCTCCAAGCACATCGTTCTATAATTCACATATTAGTTTCAACAAATTCTGTTGCTTTTCTAATCAATAAATCTAAAATCTCAGTGTCTCTCCCAAACATTCCGTATGCATGTCCGCCATAATCAAAAACGACACTTTCGCATTGCAACATTCTTGCCGTCTTTTCCGAAACCCATGGTGAAACTGCCAAATCATTCTTTGAATAGAAAACTATTGAATCGACAGCCAACGCCGATGACAGTTCGTCCGTCAGCGACATGTGTTTTTCAAGATCATCAAAAAAAGCTATTCCTAAAGCTTTATTACCATGCATTGCAAAGCCATTTTGCTTAGCTTCTGCTTTTAATCTCTCCCACTGGGCCTCTCCTCCAAATAGATTCTTAAGGTCATTAGTGTCAGCGGCCGGAGCTGTCAGAATTATACCTCGAGGTATAATTTGATTCTCAACCAACAGTTCAAGAACCGCTCGCCCGCCCATGCTGTAGCCCCATAGATAAATCTTATTCTCGTCCACTTCGAATTGATTGCACATATAATCAATTGCACGGACGGTATCTTCTTTTATCGTAGTCATGCTGTTTTTCACAAAGTTCTCTTCGCTTTTACCGCACCCCGCAAAATCCATTCGTATTGATGCAATCCCGTTTTCGGCAAAGCATTCAGCTATTTTTTCAAATCCGCCTCCCTCATTGCATGTTCCACCATACCCATGAAGCATAACAATCAAAGGATAATTCACATTTTCTAAGTGTTCCGGCAACTCTACGATTGCCTTTACATTAATTCCTCTTGAAGGATATTCAACACCCAATGTTTTTCTTTGAATAATTCTGCTCTGCGAACAAGTCGGTTCCGCCGTAGGTTTATTGTCAGCTGCAGGTGTATTGAGTGCCACCGGTGGCGTACTACTTGTTATCTCGCACGGATTAAGAGTTTCAGCTTGTGCTTTCCAAACTCTTGGAATATCCACAGTTAAGTTGGTGTCGCTATTCTTTGCTTCCTTGCTATCTGTAACAAACAACACCGTTGTCAGGATGATTGCCGCTTCCAGCACCAAAATTATAATGTCAAATTTGCCAGTTTTATTTCGCATCCTATTCACCTATGCGAACAACATTCTTAACCTTAGTTATGTCAAATAAATTGTTCTGGTTTCTTCCAGCAATGAGGAGTCGTCCATCAGTAGTCAAAGCCATAGCGTTCCAGCCCGATCCCGCTGCCGCCAAAACATTTTTCCAATCATGCACGTCAGCTTGTCCGTGACTATTATATCCGGCTGCAAGCACATCTCCATTCTCTTTTATTCCAATAACACCCCATCCCATTGCTGAAATTCCGGTTATCTCAGTCCATCTCGTGCACACTGACTGATCATACTCGTCGCATCCCGCAAATAGAATTTTCCCGTCCTTAGTCAGTCCAAAAGAACACTGTGCACCTGCTGCAACCTGTACAACATCTCGCCACCCGCCGACGTTAAGCTGTCCATCGGAATTACTGCCTGTCGCTTCCACAGTTCCATCATCTCTCAAGCCAAGCATATGATCGTATCCTGCAGAAATCTGAACAATGTTTGACCAGTCAGAAGCATCATACCCATCATATAACGCACTGCTTTCTCCGCAGCCACCGCTGACATAAACATATCCATATGTATCCAAACCCATTACAGCGTATCCTGTTGCCGAAACATCAACAACATCATGCCAGGATGTTAAATCAATTGGATACCCTTCTGCCGAGTAGTCCTTTCCTGTAAATACCACGCGACCATCCCTACGCACACCTACGGTAAAATCCCAACCGGCTGCCACTGCAACCATCTCTTTCCATCCTTCCACATCACATTTTCCATCACTTTTGTCGCCCTTTGCAACAACCGTGCCATTGCTCCGAATTGCAACAGCATGTGAGTAGCCAACGTCAAATCCGTATGCATTGTGTTCATCCGCCGATGCAATGGTAACAAAAGCCGGAGCAATTGTCTCCGGTTCAAAGGTCTCATACGGAGCAGCTGTTTGACTTGGGCTCTCTGTCGGCTGCGGTGTTGCGGTCACTGACGGAGTAGATTCATTACTTCCTGCAGCCGCAGACACCGTCTCGTTCACGTCTGCGCTCGCCGGTTTATCCGGCTTGTTTATTACACTGCCTTCATCGAGCAAAACAAAAGCCGCGCATCCAACGAGCAAAAATAAAACAACACCAAGGCCTGCCGCTATAAACTTCAAAGCTTTTCCATCTTTTTTGCTTTTCTTTCGATCTGGAGTCTCCTTCCCCGCCAATTTGAAATTTATCTGTGGTGTTACTTTAGATTTGGCAGTGCTCTGATTATTATCAGCCACCAACGACTCCGATGGTATGCTGGCACTTTCACCTTTATGCCGGCATTCAAATGCAGTTGCTTGCTGTGAAGGAATCCAGTGAACCATCTCTGCTTCCTCAAGAAGCTGCACCGATTCTATCCCATCATTCTGTTCTTCACTCAAAGGCAGAAGCTTTTCTTCTTTTGCAGCCAAAGCCAAAGCCATCCTCATTGCTTTTGCAGATGAGAACCTCCGCTCTGGTGCATACTCACACGCCATCAGCACGACACGACCAACCGAATTTTCAGCATTTTCTGGTAACGGAAAGCGTTCCCCGCTCATTCTTCTTGCGAATGCCTTTTCACTGTCATCGTAGCGTCTTTTATCGTTTTGCGGCATAAATGGCATTCTGCTATTATTTAGTAGTCTATAAAGTACAAGTCCAAGGGAATATATGTCTGCTTTCTCCCCATACCGTTCGCCTTTATACACCTCCGGTGCCATGTATGCCTGATTTCCTCTCCTTGACATAAAGGTTGAAGATTTTTCGAGTTGCCTTGCAACGCCAAAATCTCCAAGCTTATAGTCACCATTATCATTGATAAAAATGTTGTCAGGTTTTATGTCTCTGTGAATGATTCCTCTTTTCTCGCAAAGTTCGAGCGCATTGCACATATCCAATCCAAGCTTAACGATGTCAGTCAGGCTCATTTCTTTTTTTGCAGTTTCACTCGCAATGCTTGATAACAACTCCATCCTGATAAAAACGCAATACCCCATCCCGTCCGGATACTGCCGAATCTCGACATCTTCACAGCTCACGATGTTCGTATTGCCCTTGAGCATGTTCATCAATCTTACTTCATTTTCAAGGATACTCTTTGCAGTGTTTTGAAAGTAGCTCGAAATGCTTTTATCGTTCATTCCATCCGAACGCAGCCTTATCGCCTCATTTTCATCCTGAGGAATCCTGCAAAACTTAATTGCAGAGTACATTCTTTCCCCCAGATCTTCATGGTAAGCCTTATATACGCATCCAAACGAGCCTGAACCGATTAATTCTTCAATGTACCATTTACCGAATAGCGGCTCAAACATTTTTATATTTATTTCATTCATTCTATGCTTCGTACTCCCGATCTCACTTTTTACGTGTTGCATTAATTTTTCCTTGTCCCTGCGAGAATAATCTCTTATTGTGCTAAATCCTATTTATACACGTTTCGGTTAGGTATTTTTTACCGTTAGCAATTTAGCAAAAATATTTCCCCTCCCTGTCAATTTATCTATCGAAAAATTAAATCATTTAGTGTGTTACAAAGAATCTATTATTACAACAATGACGATAAGAATCAACGATGTTACGCAAAAAAAGGTTAACCAACGCCTTGCATTGCTATATATGTCAAGTTCGCGCTGTCTTTTGTATTTTTTGTAGTCTCTCCACATTAGCAGCATTTCCGACTTCTGTTCGTTTACTGCCGGCTGTTGCTGTGATTCATCCATCGGTTGTTGTTTTGCGGGGGTGCGTACCGAAACAGTTTTTTCATCGTCGACTACCGGAATCTTCGCTGATTGTTCATCCTGTTGTGCCTCCGATTCGTCTTCGAATGCTTGTCCGTCTGCAAAAACGTTTACGACTAACTTGGATTCAAGAATTTGGCCTTTCTCTTGGTTATCCTCATACGTCTCTTTAAATTGTTGTTTTGCGGGGTTGCGCACTGCAACCGTCCTGTCCTCATCTGTTTCCTGCGTTTGAGCTTCGGGTTCATGTGCCGGTTTTTCCGCTGGCAGTTCTTTAGTTTGGTTGTCTTTTTGCAAATCTTCGTCGGGATTTGCGTTCGCTGTGTCCTGCTCAGTTTTCAACACGCAAGTGGTCGTTTCTTCAGCAGCAGAAAGCAATGCCTGCTTCATCTCTTTTGCTGTGGAATAGCGATTTTCCGGCAGGTATTCACAAGCTTTGACAATCACTGCACCGAGTTCATCCTGCGCTTTTGCGGGCAAGGGAAGTTTCTCTCCGCTCATTCGACGAGCAAGAGCTTTTTCTGCATCGTCATATTTTCTATTCTGTGCCGGAGGCAAAAAAGGTAGACATTTATCATTCAGCAATCTGTACAGCACAAGACCGAGTGAATAGATATCCGCCTGCGCACCGTAACGTTCGCCGCGATAGACCTCCGGTGCCATATAGTTATATGTTCCCTTCTTGGACATAAACGTTGCTGTGCGCTCAAGCTGCCTTGCAACGCCAAAATCACCGAGCTTGTAGTCTCCGTTGTCGTTCACGAAAATGTTGTCCGGCTTTATATCGCGGTGTATTATCTTTTTCTTTTCGCAAAGCTCCAATGCACGGCAAATATCAACGCCGATCTTCACGATTTCTTCACGATTAAGTTCGTTCTTCGCTGATAAATCCGAAAGGCTTGTTAACAATTCCATGCGGATAAAAACATCGTAGCCAATTCCGTCCGGCTTTAAGCGCACATCTGAATCCTCGTAGCATACTATGTTCGTGTTGCCCTTCAGAGTATTCATCATTCTCGCTTCCGATGTGATACTCTTTGCCATGTTGGTATAATACTCCGAAATGCTCTCATCGTTCATACCATCAGATTTCAATTGCTTTATCTCACTTAGGTTTGTCGGGATCGAAAAGTATTTCACAGCTGAATAATACTTTTCACCGAGCTCTTCGTGGTAAATTTTATAGACGCGGCCGAAAGAGCCTTCTCCAATAAGGCTCTCAATATACCAATTCCCAAACAGAGGCTCAAATTTCTTGACTCTATCCATAATATCTCCTTTTATTTACTGATAATCAGCATAAATCATCGTATTCGGCAGAGCCTGACGAAGCCTGCTTACCTGTTCTTCTGTCATGCAATTGTCGCCAATAACCAAAACTTCCAGCTGTTTCAACCCATACAGCGGAGATGGATCACTGATATAATTGTTCTGCAAATTGAGTTCCTTCAAATTCTTAAGTTTCTTGAGCGGAGTCAAGTCGCTAATCGAGTTATCCCAAAGATACAGCTCCTCCAAATTCGTAAGATTTTCAAGCGGACGAATATCGCTGATCGAATTGTCATAAAGCCAAATTCTTTTCAGCTTGTCCATCTTGCTGAAGGCAGTTATGTCTGTTATGTTGTTTTTACCCAAACTTATCTGTTCGATTTCGGTAAAGAGTTTAATGTCGTTGATATTTCTTAGTTCACACTCTGATAGATTCAGACCGACGAATCCCTTTATATCCCAAACGCGCACTGTTCGCATTATGTCATACTTTGTGCACAGAGCTCGCCTGAATGCCGCACTTTCGAACTTAACCGCAGTTACATACAAGAAAGCACACGCAAGCAAGGCAACGCAAAGAAGTGACACCAATACCTTAGGCCATACACGCTTCTTCTTTACCGGCTCACGCGATTGCATATCTGCCTGCTTGACTTGCTGCACCCGCTCTGCGTATGTCGATTGCGTTCTTGATTCGGTTTGCGGGAATGGTTCAATTTGTTTTGGACGCGTCACACGCATTGTTCGCTCCAAATCAGTTTCCGATGACTCGCCCGGCTCCGACTGCAATGATCGTTCAATTAAGTCCGCCTTTTGCAGATTAAGCTCTGATGCTTCACATTGCTGAGGAATGCTGTTTCGCGTACTGGCCTGCGAAACAAAACTTTGTTCCTGTGAAACCTGGAAGGCAGCGACAGTTCCGACCACAAGTGCCGCTTGGAGAGCTTTTCGCATTGCAGTCGCCGTTGAAAATCTACGTTCCGGATTGTATTCGCACGCCATTAGGATGACCTTGCCCAATTCATCATGTGCATTTGCAGGCAGAGGAAATTTCTCTCCCCTCATTCGTCGAGCAAGAGCCTTTTCGCCATCATCATATCGCTGTTCCTCCACCGGTGGCATAAATGGCATGCGTTTATTGTTCAACAGTCTGTATAATACGAGACCGAGCGAATATATATCTGCTTGTATGCCGTACCTTTCCCCTTTGTATACCTCGGGTGCCATATACGCTTGATTGCCGCGGCGCGTCATGAATGTTGACGTTCTTTCGAGTCGTCTTGCAACCCCGAAATCTCCAAGCTTGTAGTCACCGTTTTCATTGACGAGAATATTGTCAGGTTTGATATCGCGATGAATAATTTTTTTGCGTTCACAAAGCTCCAGTGCATTGCACATATCAAGACCCAGCTTTATTATGTCTTCGCGCTTAAATTCACGCTCTGCCGTAACCTCTGATAGGCTTTTCAGCAGTTCCATTCGTATAAACACATCGCAGCCAATACCGCCGGGTTTCTTGCGAATTTCCGCATCCTCGTAACTTACAATATTTGTGTGCCCTTTCATCGAGCTCATGAGTTTTATTTCCTCAACTATGCTCTTGGCCATTTGTTCAAAATATTCCGACATGCTTCCTTCGTTCATGCCGTCAGACTTTAGCTGAACAATCTCGCTCTCATCCTGCGGAACGGAGCAGTATTTCATCGCTGAATAAAGCTTCGTTCCGAGATCTTCGCGATAAACTTTATACACACGCCCGAAAGAACCGGCACCGATGAAACTTTCAACATGCCATCCACCAAAGAAAGGCTCAAATTGCTTTATCTTATCCATTTTCCCTCCGTCAGTCACCATTAATCAACTCATTCACTTAGTATATTTTGGCAGCATATTTGGGCTTGCTGGAGCTTCTGGCGCAGCTCCGCAACTTGTTGCTCTTTAAGCGGATTCTTACTTAAATCAAGCCAACGCAGTCCTGATAGATTTTCAAGCGGACTTACGTCGCTGATGTTGTTATTGTTTAAGTAAAGCGTCTGCAAGTTCGTCAGGCTTCTAAGTGCACCTATATCGCTGATACTGTTGCCGCTCAAGTTAAGAGTCTTAAGAGTCTGCAAGTTCGTTAAGTTTGCAAGTGCACCTATAGAGATGTTCTTGTTGTAACTCCAGTCAAGCTCTGTCAGGTTCGTCAGGCCTCTAAGTGCACTTATATCGCGGATATTGTTGTAACTCAAGTTAAGCGTCTGCAAGTTCGTCAGGTTCCCGAGTGCACTTATATCGCTGATATTGTTGCCGCTCAAGTTAAGAGTCTTAAGAGTCTGCAAGTTCGTTAAGTTTGCAAG
>ENA-UOJE01000128-UOJE01000128.1-human-gut-metagenome-genome-assembly--contig:-C23-NODE-128-length-92384-cov-11.631979_pt1 | contig 92384 bp, 94 predicted proteins | sample MGYA00242341_ERZ723888 | MGnify/ENA metagenome assembly ERZ723888 | reverse complement strand
TTAGGGCTATGCCCGAAACTGAAATACCCCCCGCTATGCGGGGGGATCTTTATTTATATCCAAAACATGCCCCAAACGTAAAAATGACATTTGCATGCCTTTATATTCCTTAACAGGAACTAAACATCATACAAAAAGCAAAAGAAATTTATTTTATTGTTTTCGAGAAAATACAAAGAAAGTTACGGAAACGCAAAACTGAATATTGGCTGAAATTATGATAAACATGGCGTAATTGTGTTAAATTATTTATATTTGCATGTCTTTATAACGCAGCATAAATTTTTTAATCTATTTTTTCAATCGTAAAAACCATTGAGAAGATGGTTTTTATTTAGTAAACTGATGATAATCCGAGCAAAAAGAATAGGGGTGTTCTTATTTGACTCGGACAAATCATAGGAGGAATATCACAACATGAACGACATTCTACTCCCCATTGTGCAGACGATCAATGCGTATCTGTCTGACTACATACTTGTAGTGCTGCTTTTAGGCTGCGGTCTGTACTTCTCTATCCGCACCAAGTTCGTGCAGGTTCGCTGCTTCGGCGAAGGCATGAGGAACGTGTTCGGCAAACTGTCCCTCAAGGGCGGCAAGCAGGGCGGCGGCATGAGCTCTTTCCAGGCTCTGGCAACCGCAATCGCGGCTCAGGTTGGTACCGGTAACATAGTCGGTGCCAGCGGCGCCATCCTCGTAGGCGGCCCCGGCGCAATATTCTGGATGTGGATAATTGCCTTCCTTGGCATGGCCACCATCTATGCTGAAGCTGTTCTGGCTCAGAAGACCCGTATTGTTAAAGAAAACGGTGAAGTACACGGCGGTCCCGTTTACTACATCCGCACTGCCTTCAAGGGCACCTTTGGCAAAATACTGGCCGGCTTCTTCGCCATCGCCATCATACTTGCCCTTGGCTTCTTCGGCTGCATGGTTCAGTCCAACTCCATCGGTTCCACTGCTCAGACTGCCTTTGGCATTCCTTCCTGGATAATAGGTATAGTGCTGGTCGTTGTTGCGGGCTTCATATTCCTTGGTGGTATGGATCGCCTTGCTTCCGTTACCGAAAAGGTCGTTCCCGTAATGGCTGCGTTCTATCTCCTTGGCGGTCTGATAATACTGTTTGCCAACATCACTAAGGTTCCCGAAGCTTTCGGCCTTATATTCAAGTATGCCTTTGCTCCCCAGGCTATCATCGGCGGCGCGTTTGGTGCGGCCATAAAGAAGGCGGTTTCTCAGGGCGCAAAGCGTGGTCTGTTCTCCAACGAAGCCGGTATGGGTTCCACCCCTCATGCGCATGCGCAGGCTAATGTTAAGGATCCTCATGAGCAGGGTACCGTTGCCATGATCGGCGTGTTCATCGATACCTTTGTTGTTCTGACCATCACTGCTCTGACCGTTGTTATCACCCTTTACACCAAGGGCGGCATACTGGCGGACGGCACCATACCCGAAGCTATCAACAAAACCAACCTTGCACAGACTGCTTTCGGCACTCTGCTTGGTGAAGCTGGCGGTAACATCTTCATAGCCATAGCGCTGTTCTTCTTCGCGTTCTCCACCGTTCTCGGCTGGAACATGTTCGGCAAGATCAATGTGGCTTACCTCTTCGGTAAGAATGCTAAGAGTGAGAAGATCGCCACAACCGTTTACAACGTGATCTCTCTGGCGTTCATATTCCTCGGCACCCTTGCTTCCAACGATCTGGTTTGGGAACTGAGCGATATGTTCAACCAGCTTATGGTTCTGCCCAACGTTATTGCGCTGATAGCCTGTGGCGGCATAGTTGTTTCTTTGACCCACTTTGGCAAGAAGAACAAGGAGATAAAGGTAGTAGAGTAATCCTAAATCTTACTCATATAGTTCCTTTTGCACTTAACAGTACAAACAAAGACCCGAGCGATCGGGTCTTTGTTTGTAGATGATTATTATTTTTCAGGCGCATCAAGACCGACTATGCGGCCTTGTGCCAGCTTTGCCGATGGTTTTTCACGCAGCGCATATTCTTCCATCAAATCCCGCATTGCAGCTACGGCTGCATCTACCTGCTTTCTGAACTCATTAGCACTGAGCCGCGCCGCGCCGTTGCCGGCAATGATTATTTGCTCCATTCGGTCCGAGGTTGCAACTTCCACTCGGTAGTTCCTGCTCAATTCGTGCGTGGCTTTTTCAATATATGTATCGGCCGTTTCGGCCTCTTTAGTATATACCACGGTTATGTTATTCACCTTTTCTATGCTGCCGACATGCCCTTTTATGCGGTATGCATCGAATACAAGTATCAATTCGCATTGCCTTACGCCTTTATAGTTGCACATCAGGTTTATCAGCTTACTTCGTGCCAAGTCCATGTTATCCTTTGCAATGGCGGAAAGGTCATCCCATGCGAATATTATGTTGTATCCGTCTACCAATAGATAGTCCGGCCCGGTGGGGAAGGGACAAAGTTCGGCTGTGCTTTGGGATTGCTTAGGCGAAGTCCTACGGAATGCGGCAAGCGGGTCGTTCTTTATCGGGCCGTATGTACGCTCGTATATTCTGATAAGCTCCGCTTCGTCCGCACGGGATAGCGGGCGATATGTCGGTATATCAGATATGGTGTAAGGCTTGGCTTGCGGCCGTAGTGCACGCTCCAGGTGCATATTGTCAAATACTTTGTCCCATTTTACGGTATGGCCAGCGCCGTGGCTGCAAAACACGGAATCGGCCGTGTTGAATGTATCTGCTTCGACATCATAGCCAATTTGGCTTATTACTTCCGCGCTGTTATGGCATTCCCGATATTCGCTGCCGATAAGACTGAGCTTGCCCATGCCGCGGGTATACAGCGCAAGCTGGGAAGAATAGCCCTGCATGGCAGAAACGGGCGCAAAACCACGTATGGTGGCGGATGACTCGCCTTGCTCGGGTGCGCTGAAATCGGCGCACATAAGCTGTATATCGTTCAGTGCGCGGCCTATATATTCGGCGGGTATAGTAAGGCTGAATTCGTACCACGGCTCAAGCAGTACATTTTCCGCCTGCATAAGTCCCTGCCTTACGGCGCGATATGTGGCCTGCCTAAAGTCCCCGCCTTCGGTATGTTTAATATGCGAGCGTCCGGAGACAAGGGTTATTTTCATATCAGTTATAGGTGAACCGGTGAGTACGCCAATATGTGTTTTTTCCATAAGGTGCGTAAATATAAGCCGCTGCCAATTCTTATCCAGCTTATCTTCAGGACATTTTGACACAAAAACAAGCCCGCTGCCGCGCTTGAGCGGTTCTAATATCAAATGCACTTCTGCATAATGCCGCAGCGGTTCATAATGGCCAACGCCTTCAACCTTGTTTGCAATGGTTTCCTTATAGAGTATGCCGCCCTGGCTGAAGGATATATCCATATTGAAACGGCTCTTCATAAGGCTTTGCAGCACTTCAAGCTGTATTTCGCCCATAAGGCGAACATGTATCTCCTTTAGCCGTTCGTCCCATATTATGTGCAGTTCGGGGTCCTCATCCTCAAGCCTTTTTAATGCGGCAAGTGCTTTTGCGGCGTCAAGTCCATTGCCAAGCTGGACGCTGTATGTGAGCACAGGTTCAAGCATAGGCTTTGGTGCGGGCGGCTCTATGCCAAGCCCGTCGCCCGGTTTTGCACGTGTAAGCCCACATACGGCGCATACGCTGCCGGCAAATGCTTCATCAACGGTTCTGAACTTTGCGCCGGAATATATCCTGAGTTGGTCGGCTTTTTCATTCCATGTTTTGCTGCCGTCTGTGCCCGAAAGAATTGATTTTACCTTCAGGCTTCCGGATGTAACTTTAATAAATGTAAGCCGCGCGCCCTGAGCATCGGTTGCTATTTTGAATACTTTCGCGCCGAATTTGGCGTTTCCGGTTATAGGTAAAGTATAGCGTGCTATACAATCAAGGAATCCGTCTACACCGCTCAGCTTTAGCGCGGAACCGAAGCAGCAGGGGAACACAAGGCGGCTTTTTACGGCGGATGCGATCTTCTCATCGCTTATAATGCCTTCGGCCAGATACTCGTTCAGCATGTCCTCGGAACAGGTGGCTAACTCCTCGTAAAAATCATTTATTGGCCTATCGGCTGAAAAATCAATGAAGCCTGCCGAAAGCTTAGTTAATTCAGCTAAAATTTCAGAGCGGGACTTTGATGAGATATCGGTTTTGTTCACGAATACAAATGTAGGCACGCCTGCGCGTTTCAGCAGGCGAAAAAGCGTTTCCGTATGGCTCTGAACCCCGTCGGGTGCGCTTATAACCAGTATGGCATAATCCATTGCGCCGAGCGCACGTTCGGTTTCGGCAGAAAAGTCAACGTGACCGGGAGTATCAAGCAACGTAAAAGTGCAACCGGAATAGTTAAGTTCCGCTTGCTTGGAAAAAATGGTTATACCGCGCTGCTTTTCAAGCGCGTGTGTATCTAAAAAGGCATTGCCGTGGTCCACGCGGCCAAGCTTTCTAAGCGTGCCGCTTGCATAAAGCATGGCTTCGCTGAGGGTCGTTTTGCCGGAGTCCACATGGGCCAAAATGCCTATGGTCAGTCGTTTCATTGCGCATCCCAATCAACATATAATATCCATATTATACATAGCCGCAACTATTTATTGCAAGATACCTTGATAAAAATAAGGTGAGGGAATATAATATGAGCTCGTGAGTTATGCAGGAATTGCTGCATATGAATAATACTGTGGGGTGGGATAAAATTATGAATAACGATCTTACCGTCGGAAAGAGCGAAAAGGTACTGTGGAGGTTTTGCCTGCCGCTGTTTGGCAGCATAATATTCCAGCAGCTTTATAATATTGCAGACAGCCTTGTTGCGGGCAAGTTCATAGGCGAAAATGCGCTTGCAGCCGTTGGCAACAGCTATGAAATAACACTTATATTCATCGCGTTTGCGTTCGGCTGTAATATTGGCGGATCGGTGGTCGTAGCGCAGTTCTTCGGCGCAAAGCGCATGAAGGACATGAAAACGGCTGTTTCTACCACGTTTATTGCCAGCGGAGTGCTGTGCGCTGTGCTTATGGTGGCAGGGCTGCTGCTTGATGAAAAGATGCTGCTGCTCATCAATACCCCCGCCGAGGTAATGGCGGATTCAGCGCTGTATCTCCGCATATACATTTTCGGACTTCCGTTTGTGTTCTTCTATAATGTTGCAACGGGCATATTCTCCGCGCTTGGCGATTCCAAAACGCCGTTCTACTTCCTTGCGGCATCGTCGCTCAGCAACATTGGTGCGGACATATTGTTCGTTACGGCGTTTAAGATGGGCGTAGCCGGCGTTGCATGGGCAACTTTCATATGCCAGGGCGTTAGTTGCATATTGGCGCTGGTATTTGTTTTTGCAAGGCTGAAAACAGTTGAAACGGAGGAACGCGCGCCGCTGTTCTCCGGTGAAATACTGGGCAAAATAGCCAGAATAGCAATACCGAGCGTTCTGCAGCAAAGCTTTATTTCGGTGGGCAACATAATAATTCAGGGCGTTATAAACACATTCGGTACTGCCGTTATGGCGGGATATTCATCCGGCGTTAAGCTGAACAATCTTGTTATAACATCATTCACAACGCTTGGCAACGGCGTATCCAACTTCACGGCGCAAAACATAGGCGCAGGCAAATACGATAGGGTAAAGAGCGGATACTGGGCCGGAACAAAGATGGTATGGATGCTGTCAGTTCCGCTGATTGCGCTGTATTTCTTCTTTGGGGATAAGCTTTCGATGCTGTTCCTGGAGAATCCGACAGAGCTTGCGCTGAAAACATCCGTAACATATCTCCGCATTCTTGCGCCGTTCTATATTGTGGTATCTGCAAAACTTGTTGCGGATGGTGTGCTGCGCGGCTCGGGACGGATGAAGCAGTTTATGGCGTCAACGTTTACTGACCTTTTGCTCAGGGTAGCGCTTGCAGTAGTATTGTCCGGCACGGCGCTCGGTTCTACCGGAATATGGCTTGCTTGGCCGATAGGCTGGTGCGTTGCTACGGCTATATCCATATACTTCTGCCGCCGGGGCATAAAGAGTGCCGGCGTTTGACATATGCGCCGCATAATGATACAATAAATACGAACATGAATATGTTCCGTGTCTGATCGGTAATCGATCGGTTAAAAGGGAAGCAGGTTAAAAGCCTGCGCGGACCCGCCGCTGTATGCGCGAGCGATGCTTCAATAAGCCACTGTTTATTACGGGAAGGCGAAGCAAAGCAATGATGCGCGAGCCAGAAGACCTGCACGGAGCAAGCTTCTCCACGCGGATTTGGACACGGAAGCAGCATTAGGATAGCTTTTTATCTATGCCGTTGGAGAATTTTCCGGCGGCATTTTTATTACGGAGGTTTTAATATGAACATAAACTGGTTTCAGGATCCTGACCATTTGGTATATATAAATGCGGAGAAAAGCCTTGGCGAGCTTGAAAAGCGACTTAAACTGCCGGGCCTTTGCGAGGCTGCAAATGCCCTGCATGCAGAACCGAACGACGTTGGATACACATTAAAAGGCCCCAAGCGCACCAGCGGAAGGCTGTTTATACCGGACCTTACATTCAAGCGCCATATTGAAATGGGCGAAAACATATTCCTATTCCTTGGGGAGATGACGGAGTGCTACGTTATATTCTTCCCGATGGATCCGGCGGTAAAAGTATAAGCGCCGCCAAAATATAATTTGCTCCCGATGAGTCCCCTATATGTTTCTTGATTTAATTCAAGGGCATATAGGGGAGTCTTGATTTGACAGATCACATAATTGAGTATATAATAACGATTGTTACACAATTGGCGATATTAGCTATACGAAGAGCAACATAATAGGAGATGATAGACCATGCCGCCTAAGACCAAGTTTTCAAGGGAAGATATTGTTAATGCAGCATTTGAACTGACGCGGGAAAAGGGAATAGAGAAAATCACCGCACGCGATATAGCTGAAACGGGATGCATGTCTACCCGGCCTATGTTCAATTATTTTTATTCGATAGACAAGCTTCGCGGCGCCGTGCTTGAAATCGCGAAGGAACTGTTTGATGAATACATAGAGGACGGGTTGAAGTATTCAGTGCCGTTTCTTGGGTTCATGTCAGAATATATTCAGTTTGCTAAGGACGAGCCGATGCTTTATAAGGCGCTGTTCATTTCAAAGGTAGACGAGAAAAAACCGAGCACGATAGCGGCGATGGAGCAATCGAAAGCTGCGCTGAGAAAATCGCTGATGCGCACATATAAGATGGATGCCGATACGGCGGATTGCTACTTTAGGGACATGTGGCTTGTCGTGAACAGCTTGGCTACGCTTATAGTTACGGATTCGAACCCATATGCGGATTGGCAGATAAACGCTATTCTTACAGAGTTCAGCCTAAGTTTGTGCATGGCAGCTAAGAACATAAAGGGCTTCGCAAACGGTAATTACGACCGCGATGCTATATTGAGTGAGCTTGTGGCGCGCAAGCACATGGCCAACGCCAAGGCTGAGATAAAAGCGCAGCGGACGAAAATAAACGATATACCGGCAATAATAGCAGGCGAGCCAAGCGACAAGGCGTTTTTGTATATACATGGCAAGATGGGCTATAAGGAAGAAGCGTATAATTTTGCGCAATACGCCTGCCCACAGGGCTATCAGGTTATAGCGATAGACCTGCCGGAGCATGGTGATCGGAAAAACAGCAAGGAAAAGCTGCTACCGTGGATGGCTGCGCCTGAAATAAAAAGGACATACGAGCTGCTTTCGGAAAGATATAGCTCAATCAGCGTTTGTGCTGTGAGCATAGGCGCATGGTTCAGCATGCTTGCGCTGCAGGATAAGAAGATAGATAAGGCAATGTTCATATCGCCTATTGTAGACATGGAAAAGCTGATATGTACAATGATGGAATGGGCTGGGGTCACAGAAGAGGAACTTGCCGAGCGCATAAAGATACCAACTGATTTCGGCGAAACGCTCAACTGGAACTATCTTAGCTGGGTGCGAAAAAATTCATACAAATGGGATAAACCGACGGATATTATATACGGCGGCAAAGACAACATGACACCGCGAGAGACGATAGAAAAAATTTCGAAATCCTGCGCAACAACGCTTACTATAATGGAAAAAGGTGAGCATTGGTTCCATACTCCGGAGCAGATGAAGGTGCTTAATCGTTGGATGAAGGCCAATGTGCAGGGGAGCATATATGATAATTGAGACTGAGCGCATAATACTGCGGGAAATGACGCAGGACGATTTTGACGCGCTGTATAGGGTGCTTGGCGATTCGGACATAATGCGCCATTATCCATATACGTTTGACGAAAAGCGGGTGATGAACTGGATAAACCGAAACATTGAAAGATACGGCATATTCGGTTTCGGCCTATGGGCACTTGTATTGAAGGAAACGGGGGAGATGGCTGGCGACTGCGGGCTGACGATGCAGAACATAAACGGCACAATAAAGCCGGAGATAGGTTACCATCTGCGCAGAGATGTTCAGCATAAAGGCTTGGCAATGGAAGCAGCAATGGCCTGCCGGGATTGGACGTTTGAGAACACTCCGTTTAACGCTGTGTATTCATACATGAAGCGCGACAATACGCCTTCAAGCAAAGTGGCTATGGCAAACGGCATGAAGCTGGTTGAAGAATTCAGGGATGATGAGGGAGAGATAAGCTCAGCCTACGCAATAACGCGGCAGGAATGGGAAAAGCTAAAGAAATAAGCGAACATTGCCTGGACTTTGTTGACCAAAGACCGGGTTATATGTATAATAAACGCAACTGCTGTTGCGCAACATTGCTGAAGCATTAAGGAGACGCATTATGCCGCCAAAGTTTATGTTCACGAAAGAACAGCTGATAGAGGCATCATTGAATATAATACGGCGCGGAGGGCCGCAGAGCCTTACCGCAAGGTCGCTAGCGGGAGAGCTCGGCTGCTCGGTAAAGCCTATATTTGGCCTGTTCAAGAACATGGAGGAGGTCCGGCTGGAAACCATAAAGGCGGCGGATAGGATATACCGCGGATACATAGGCGCCGCATCGCATGCCGAAGAAAAGCCGTATAAGGCCATGGGCATGGCATATATACGCTTCGCTACCGAAGAAAAGGAGCTGTTCAAGCTGCTTTTTATGCGGGACAGGTCGGCCGAAAACATAAATGATGACAGCGGTAAGGATGTTACGGAGGCAATAGTTAAGCTTATATCCAAAAATACGGGCCTTAACGAGAAAACAGCATATATGCTGCACCTTGAAACATGGCTTTATGTTCACGGCATAGCAACCATGATAGCAACGAACTATCTTGAATGGGACGGCGAGTTTGTGAGCAATGCGCTGACGGATTGCTATACCGGCCTGCTGCACAGGTTCAAAACGAAAGCTTTGGACGTCATTTCATAAGCTTTTGCGCAAGTATACCCGCGCCAATAAGTCCCGCGCTGTTGCCAAAGCGGGCACTGCGTATATTTACGTCAAAACCTGGCGCTGTCAATTCGCTTACCTTTGACGTGACCATATTGAATACATTCTCATCTTCCATTATGCCGCCGCCTATTATCATGCAGGCGGGATTAAATATATGTATAAGCGAAGCCAAGCCTTCGGCTACCTGTTTAGCCCAGCCGTCAACAAGGACGTGTACGTCACTGCGGTCGAGATTAGCGGTTATCGTGCGCCCGTCGCAAAGGGAAGCATCCATGGCTTTTGCCTGCTCAACCAGACGGGTAACGCTTGCAATGTTTTCATAGTATTCGCCGCTCATGTATATCATGCCGAACTCACCGGCAGACCAGTTTGCTCCATGATATACCGCGCCGCCGCGAACTATCGCGCCGCCTACGCATGTGCCGTAAGTAAGGCAGAGCACATCCGCTGTGACATCGGCGCTAAGTGCGTTTGATTCAGCAATGGCCATGCAATTAGCATCGTTTTCCACGGCTACGGGTACGCCAAACGCGCCGAATTCGGTTTTCAGGTTTTTGCCGGTATAGCCCGGTATAAGGTGGGGCGGGTCGTATATTATTTCGCCCGTTTCGCAGTTTATCTGCCCGCGGGTGCATATGCCTATCGCATCAATGTCGATGATGGTGCCGCAAACCTTGCGTATGCGTTCTATCAATGCGTCTGCACCGTACTGTCCGCAGGTGGGGAAGGAGGACACATCCTTCAGAACACCATCTTCATATATACCATGCTTTACGAATGTTCCGCCTATGTCAAATACCGCAGCTTTCATTTACAGCTAACCCTAACCTTTCTTTTTATGCACACAGTATACCATATGAAAGAAGAAAATCACACCCTGTTATAAAATTGGCAGCAAAAGAGTTTGCACGCTGTATTGACAATATCAAACGAGCGTGATATGCTTTGTACAACTTAATTAACATGGTGTTAATAAACGCGGAACGTGTGAAGCACCACATTATAGGCGAATTTAAAGTTTTGCGGGATTCTCGCAGAAATATTATAAAACAGAGAGGAAAACCAAGATGAAGAAGATTCTTGCTATCGTGCTTTGCCTGGTGATGGTCCTCGGCGTAGTTGGCTGCCAGTCCAATACTCCCGCCGATACCGATGAACCCAAGCAGACAAACGATAACAACACACCCGCTAACACCGATGCTCCTCAGACATCCGGTGAGCCGGCAGAGGAAAGCCCCTATGTAGAGGACGCTACCTTCCGCTATCTGTATCCTTCGGAGATATCTACGCTGAACTATCTGGCGACGAGCTCCACCGTAGACTTCAAGCCCGCGTCCAACTTTGTTGACACGCTGATAGAGTATGACCAGTACGGCGTTGTGAAGCCCTGCCTTGCGACCAGCTGGGAAACCTCTGACGATGGTCTTGTTTGGACATTCCACCTGCGCGAGGGCGTGAAGTGGTATGACTGCGAGCTGAATGAGTATGCCGACGTTACCGCCGACGACTTCGTTTTCGGAGCCGAGTGGATTCTGACCCCTGCCAACGAATCCGACAACGTGGATACCCTTGCAAACGTTATAGTGAACGCCAAGGAATACTTTGACGGCACCGTAACCGACTTTGCAGAGGTTGGCGTAAAGGCCCTTGACGAGCATACCCTCCAGTACACACTGAAGGACACTTGCCCGTACTTCCTGTCCATGATGACCTATGTTGCCTTCATGCCCGCCAACAGGCAGTTCGTTGAAGAGAGCGGCGAATACTACGGCACTTCCAACGACACCCTGCTTTACAATGGCGCATACTACTGCACCAGCTGGGAACCCCAGAACGAACTGGTGATGGAGCGCAACGACAATTATTGGGATGCCGAGAACGTATCTATAAAGACCGTTTACGGCAAGTACAACGCCGAAGCCGAAGCACTTGCGCCTGAAATGTATCTGCGCGGCGAGATCGACGAAGCCACTATCCCCGTAGAAATACTGGACAGCTGGATGAACGATCCCGAAAAGCAGAACATCGTCCGCCCGAACCGTCCCACTTACGATGCAATGTGGTGGTTCTTCGATTTCGATCCCCATATGGACGAAACCTATGACAACGATGCGTTTAAGACCGCCGTTAACAACCGCGCCTTCCGTCTTTCCATTGTTTATGGTATAGACCGCGTTAAGGCCATGAGCTGCTACGATCCTTACAGCCCGGAAGAATACCTGATGAACACCATCACTCCTCCGAACTTCGTTGCAGTAGACGGTAAGGATTACACCATGACCGGCGAACTTGAGGCCGTTACCGAACAGAACTGGTTCCAGCCCGAAACCGCTCTCCAGTACAAGGAACAGGCCATGGCCGAACTGAGCGCGCAGGGCGTGACCTTCCCGCTCGTGTTCCCGTATTACTATCGCGTAGACCAGGCTAACCAGGATCTGGTTGCCCAGGTAATCGAGCAGCAGCTCGAAGAGCTCCTTGGTAAGGACTATATCGACATCGTTCCTGTTGCCGGTCCTGCCAACAACTACAACTCCGAAGTCCGTAACGCCGGCAAGTATGGCCTTATGGAAGAAGGTTGGGGTCCTGACTTTGCGGATCCTGTGACCTATGCCGATCCTTGGGGTCTCAGCTGGAGCTACAACAACCGTTCCATGTGCACTCAGGAAGATTACCTGACCGGTTATGTTTACACTCAGGAAGACTATGACAACGGCGTTATAGACGATGCCGACTATGTTGGCGCACAGCAGCAGATATACGATAAGATGGTTCAGGAAGCTACCGCCGAGAAGGTAGACCTGGCCAAGCGTTATGAACTGTTTGCCAAGGCCGAAGCGTGGCTGATAAACGAAGGTATCGTTATACCGTTCCGTGTATTCTCCAACGGCTACGTTGCCAGCAAGCTGACCGTGTTTGATGGCGAATATTCCTCCTTCGGCGTGTCAATCTGGCGCTACAAGGGCAAGCATGTCCTTAAGGAAGCCATGAGCCTGACCGATTATCAGGAACAGTTTGCACAGTGGAAGCTTGACCGCGAGGCTGCTCTTGCCGCGGCGGAATAAGACCGAATCTTAAACCATATCGCGGGGGCGTGGGGTGTTTTCGCCTCATGCCTCCCGCTGCTTTACGCCATTCTTAGAAAGGAGCCGCTGCTTGCTCACTTTAGCGGCACGCGGATGATGCCCCATGTTGGAATATATCCTCAAGCGCACGGCGGGCGCGATAATATCGCTGTTCGTTGTAATAACGCTGATATTCGTATTGCTGCGCCTTATGCCGATGGAAGGCTACTTCGGCGCGGAGTACGATAAGCTTAGCGAAGAAGTTCGCGCAAGTATGCTGGCAGAAAAAGGGCTGGATCAGCCGATATATGTCCAGCTGTTCAATTTCTATAAAAGCCTGTTTCAGGGCGACCTTGGTAAATCCTGGATATATCGCCCGAATTACCCCATAGTAAAAATACTGGAAAAGAAAATACCTTATTCGCTTAAAATAGGTGTTATATCAATGATATTCTCGCTTATAGTAGGCATACCTCTCGGCGCCGTGATGGCGCGTTTCAAAGGAAAATTTGCGGATAAGCTCGGCACGGCGTTCATTGCCATTGTTGAGGCGCTCCCTACGGCTGTGTTGATGCTGTTTTTGCAGCTGTTTTTTTCAAGCTGGTTCAATCTGTCACTGCTGTTTGACAAAAACAACTATGCCACATGGGTGCTGCCGATATTCTCCATATCGCTGCTGAGCATATGCTCATACGCGATGTGGATGCGCCGCTATATGATAGATAATATAAACATGGACTATGTAAAGCTTGCGCGCGCAAAGGGCGTGAGCGGGAGCAGAATAATGTTCCGCCATGTATTTAAAAACGCATTCGTGCCTATGGCGCAGTTCCTGCCCGGTTCGGTGCTTTCAACAATAATCGGTTCAATATATATTGAGCACCTTTATTCCATACCCGGAACCGGCAGCCTGCTGATAGACGTTATACAGCTTCAGGACAACACAATGGTTCAGGCGCTGGTGCTTATATATGCCGCGATAGGCATTGCCGGAATGTTCCTTGGTGACGTGCTGATGGCGCTCATTGATCCGCGCATAAGCTTCGCAAAGAAAGGAGACGACCGTTAAAATGGCAGATAAGAAGAAAAAACTCCTTTTCAACAGGCAGATGCGCCGCATAGACGAACTGGATCAGCACATACAGGAAGGCCTTGCGCTGGAGCAGGCGGATAAAGAGCTGCCTATGTATGATGCGGCGGATTATACCGCAGAGCAGATAGCCGCAATAGACCCAAAATGGTTTGAACCGCATGGCTTTAACGAGCAGGATGCCGAGCGCACGGCATATTCAAACTATTCATACTGGGCGAGCACGTTCAAAAACTTTTGGCGCAATAGGGCTGCACGCATACTGATAGTTGCGCTGATAGCGATAATTGCCTTCGCTTTCATTCAGCCGCTGCTGCCCAATCAGCATGACCCCGTTACAATAAACAATGACCCCGAAACCGGCATGCACCTTCGCAACCTTGCGCCGTGCAGCGAATACTGGTTCGGAACAAATGCAATAGGTCAGGACCTTTGGGCAAGGGTATGGGCCGGCACGCGCACGTCCATAATAATCGGCCTTGTGGTAGCGCTGAGCGATCTTATATTTGGCGTTATAATAGGCATGGCATGGGGTTACGTAAGGAGTCTTGATAAAGCGCTGACGGAGATATATAATGTAATAAGTAATATCCCGCAAACGCTTATATTGATCCTTGTAAGCTACATACTGCGCCCGAGCATGACCACCATAATCATATCCATGTGCATGGTTGGATGGATGGCCATGGCCCGCTTTATCCGCAATCAGGTCGTTATATTCCGCGACAGGGACTATAATCTGGCGTCCCGCTGCCTTGGCAGCAGCACGCTGAGGATAATTATAAAGAACCTGCTGCCGCAGATGGTTTCGGTAATTATGCTGCAAACGTCGCTTGCGATTCCAGGTGCCATAGGCGACGAAGTGTTCCTTACCTATATTGGCCTTGGTATACCCACATCCCAAGCTTCGCTGGGCAATCTGGTTGAAGCCGGCCGCGTACTGATGATGGACAGCACGTTGAGATATCAGCTTGTGTTCCCGGCAGCCGTTGTGGCGTTTATAACTATTGCGTTCTATATCATCGGCAATGCGTTCAGCGATGCGGCCGATCCTAAGAATCACGTTTAAGGAGGCGCAGCATGGAAAACTATTTGCAGAACAAAGAAGTTATTCTTTCCGTAAAAGACCTCAGCGTGCGCTTCAGCCTGAGAGGGAAAAGTCTGCATGCGATACGCGGCGTGAGTTTGGACGTATATAAGGGCGAAAGCCTTGCCATAGTAGGCGAGTCCGGCTCAGGCAAGTCGGTACTGACCAAGAATTTCATAGGCCTGCTTGACAAAAACGGCACCATAGATAAGGGCGAGATACTCTTTGAAGGAATGGACCTTGCCAAGTTCAAAACGGAACGGGAATGGGCGAAAATACGCGGCAAGAAAATTGCCATGGTAATGCAGGACCCAATGACCAGCCTTAACCCGCTTAAAACTATAGGTTGGCAGATAAGTGAAGCACTTATATTGAACCGCGGCATGAATCATGCTCAGGCTAAGGCGGAAACTTTGAATATACTGAAGGATGTTGGCATATCGGAGCCTGAAAGACGCTACAAGCAGTATCCGCATGAGTTTTCGGGCGGCATGAGGCAAAGGGTGGTAATAGCCATAGCCGTTGCATGCTCGCCGGAAATACTGATATGCGATGAACCTACGACCGCGCTTGACGTTACGATACAGGCACAGATACTTTCACTTATAAAGGATTTGTGCCGCAAATACGGCATGACTACGATATATATCACGCATGACCTTGGCGTTGTAGCCAACGTTGCGGACAGGATAGCCGTTATGTATGCGGGCGACATAGTAGAGGTTGGCACGAGTGAAGAAGTGTTCTTCGATCCAAAGCATCCGTATACATGGGCGCTTATGTCAAGCCTTCCGCAGCTTGGCGAAAAAGGGCATGAACTATACTCCATCAAGGGTACGCCGCCCAAACTTTTCGGCGTGATACGCGGCGATGCTTTTGCTCCGCGTAATCCGCAGGCGCTGAAGATAGACTACATGGTGCGTCCGCCGTATTTTGAGATTTCACCCACGCATAAGGCACGCACCTGGCTGCTTGATCCGCGCGCACCAAAGATCGACCCTCCCGAATGCCTGAAGCGGCTGAAGGAGCTTGAAAATATAGAAAGCGGTGATATGGATGAGTAACGAAAACGTGGTGATAAAAACGCCGCTTCTCAGCGTGAGGAATATGGATGTCACCTTCGGCAAGGGCAAGAATGCGTTCAAGGCCGTAAACAACGTAAGCTTTGATGTATATCGCGGCGAAACGTTTGGCCTGGTTGGTGAATCAGGCTCCGGCAAAACCACGATAGGCCGCGCCATAATACGCATAAACAAGCTTTCTGCAGGCGAAGTGATATACGATGGCAAGCGTATATCAGGCCAGATAGATCACGAGACTGACCGCGAGGTGATAAAGAATATCCAAATGATATTCCAAGATCCTATGGCCAGCCTTAACGAACGCGCAAAGGTTGACTATATTGTGAGCGAAGGGCTTACCAACATAAGGCATGACCTGAGCCACGAGGAGATAGAGGAACGCGTGGCGAAGGCTCTGCTGGATGTTGGCCTGCTGCCTGAGTTCGCCAGCCGTTTTCCGCATGAGTTTTCCGGCGGACAGCGCCAGCGCATAGGCATAGCGCGCTGCCTTGTTATGGACCCTGAGTTTATAATAGCGGACGAGCCCATAAGCGCGCTGGATGTATCCATACGCGCGCAGGTGCTGAACCTTATGAGCAAGCTGCAGCAGAAACGCGGGCTGACGTATCTGTTCATAGCGCACGACCTTAGCGTTATGCGCTTCATATGCAACAGAATAGCCGTTATACACAAGGGCGTTATAGTTGAACTTGCGGAGACGGAAGAACTGTTCAAGCATCCGCTGCATCCGTATACGCGTGTTCTGCTTTCCGCCGTGCCTGTACCCAATCCGCACGTTGAACAGAAGAAAAAGGTGCTTGTATACGACCCATCATGCCATAATTATTCGGCAAATGAACGGCCTATGTGGCTGGAGATCGCCCCGGGGCATTTTGTCCGCGGCAGCGAAAGGGAACTGACCGCTTACAGGGAAAAGCTTGCGAAGCGGTAATATAACGGAGGAATAAGAAATGTATCAGACGTCGCCAAAGTCGCAAGCCGACCTGAAATTTCATAATTTAAAGCTGGTGTTCGATCTGGTCAAGCGGGAAGGGCCTACTTCGCGTGCATCGCTTGCAAAGCGCACGGGACTGAGCCCGACCAGCATGACGCGCATAGTTAACGTATTAAAGCGCATAGGGCTTATATCCGAACATTCCGTTGCGCAGGCGGGCGTTGCGGGAAGGCCGAGCACACTGCTCGAAATATGCGCAGATGCGGCGTATTGCCTGTGCGTTGACGCCATGCCGAACGTAAGCAAGGTAACGCTTGTTGATATGGCGACCAAGCAGGCGATATACCGCGAGCTGGTCACCGTCAGCGGCACGTCATTTGAAACCGTTGCGGATGAGTTGAATGCAATGCTTGGCGAAATGTGCAGAGATGCGGGCATAACGCGGGACAGGATTGCGTGCTGCGGAATGAGCATATCGGGTCATGTTTTAAGGAATGGCTACATAGCAGCATCGAGCCAGATGCAGTGGGCGGACATAGACGGCGTAGGAATACTTGAAAGGGCGCTGGACATGCCGGCAATAGTTGAGAACGACTGCAAGGCGGCATTGCTTGGCGAACAATATCTGCTTTCCTGTGCAGGCAAAAGCACGGCAAATATGGCGTATGTTAAGTTTGGCTGGGCAGGCGTTGGCAGCGCGGCAATGGTGGACGGTATGCTGCTGCGCGGCAGCCGTAACGCCGCGGGCGAAATCGGCCATTTTAATTCGCAGCTTGAAGGCCTTTCGGGGGATAGGTGCGAATTCAAAGGCTGCTTTGAACACACCATAAGCGAATCCGCCGTGATAGAGCATGCGCGGTCAATAAATCAGGCGTGCGCGTCACTTGCGGGCGTAAATGAAGCCATCGCAAACGGAGATGAGCGGATAATTAAGCTGATGAACGACATATGTGAATATATAGCCATAGCCGTGAGTGACATTTCCTGCGCATATAATTCGGATAGGATAATACTTAGCGGCAACATAATAACCAACCTTGCCGATTGCTATCAGAATGTGCTGCGTTATGTTGAAAGGCGGCTTACGCGTTCCGTGCAGCCTAATTTGCAGGTATGCTTATCCAAAATGGGCACGAATGCAAGCCTGTACGGCATGAGTTGCCTGGCAGTAGAGGAAACGATAAAGCGCCTTTTGAGCAACGATACGGGATTTTAACATATGAAACTGATTGAAACAAAGAACTACGATGAATTGAGCCACGTGGCTGCCGATATGCTGATAAGCGAAATAAAGGCAAAGCCGGACTGCGTGCTGGGCCTGGCAACGGGCAGCACGCCCATAGGCACTTATGATAAGCTTATTGAAGCATATAAGTCCAACGAAGTATCCTTTGCCAAAGTAAAGAGCATAAACCTTGACGAATACGTTGGCATAAGCTGGTCTAACACGGAAAGCTACAGATATTTTATGAATGAGCATCTGTTTGACCATGTGGATATAGACAAGACGAATACGCATGTGCCGAACGGCTTGGCAGGAGATCTTGACGAAGAATGTGTGCGCTATGATGCGCTGTATGACCGGATTGGTCCAGCTGATATACAGATGCTTGGCATTGGCCTGAACGGGCACATTGGCTTCAATGAACCCGGCACTTCGCTCAGCGCGCCAACGCACATAGTTAAGCTAAGCGACAGTACACGCCAAGCAAACAGCCGAAATTTCACATCGCTTGACGCCGTACCGTATAAAGCGATAACGCTTGGCATGGCCGGAATAATGAAGGCGAAGAAGATAGTGCTGCTGGCATCGGGTCCGGCAAAGCGGGACGCGATAGAAAAAACTGTGTTTGGCGAAGTTGACCCGCATGTCCCTGCAAGTTTTTTGCAGCTGCATCCGGACGTTACGATAATTTGCGATTTTGCATTGACAAATAAAAAGGAGTAATCATATGAAAAAAGAGAAGCGCATATTGAGCATAGGCGCCCATCCGGACGATGCGGATACCTATTGCGGCGGCCTGCTTTCCAAACTGCGCGACAAGGGCTGGCAGGTGCGTTTGCTTTCCGTTACGGATGGAAGTGCGGGCACATATCACGCCGAAGTAACAAGGGAAGAACTCAAACTTCAGCGCCGCAGCGAGGCTGCCGCGAGCGGAAGGCTGCTTGGCGGCCGTTACGACGTGCTGGATTACCCGGACGGGCAGCTTCAGGTTACGCTTGAAGCGCGCGAGCACCTTATCCGCTATATTCGCACGTTTGCGCCGGACGTTATACTGACCAACCGTACCAACGACTACCATGCGGACCACAGGAACGTTTCCCTGCTTGTGCAGGATGCATCTTTCCTGCTTACGGTACCAAAAATTTGTCCGGATACACCGTATCTTGAGGATACCCCGGCCATACTATTCTGGGGCGATGATTTCATGAAGCCCTATCCGCATCAGCCGGACATTATTGTGCCGCTGGCGGATGAAAGAATGGATCTGAAGGTTAAGCTTGCAAGCTGCCACGAATGCCAGTATTTTGACTGGATGTATTGGCCGCACCATACCGAACGCATAGATTGGCCGCGTGAAAAGCAGGTGGCAATGCTGAGCGAACGTTACCATGCAGGCAGCCAGGCCGAGGCTGACCGCCTGCGCGGCAAGCTTACCGAGCTTTACGGTGTTGAATCGGCCGCAAAGATCCGCAACGTTGAAACCTATGAGGTAAGCGAATACAGCGGACCCATAGACGAAGAATTCCTGACAATAGCAAAAAGCGTAGAATAAACCCTCTCCTTAAACAATGCGCAGAAGCCGCCGAGAAATTGGCGGCTTTTTGCGCAATAATAACGTCGATTCTTCGCAAAACACGGCTTGACTAAATTGTCTGCTTGGGCTATATTCATCGTAAATACAAAATGATGGAGGCGTAATATGAGCAAAAAGTTAGTTGCATATTTTTCAGCCAGCGGAGTTACCGCATCCCTTGCCAAGAATTTGGCGGCGGCGATAGGTGCGGATCTTTTTGAAATAGAGCCCGTGATCAGATATGCCAAGGCAGATCTTGACTGGACGAACAAAAAATCCAGAAGTTCGGTTGAAATGAACGATAAGTCGTCCCGCCCCGCTGTGGCAAAAAAGCTTGGCAACATGAGCGAATACGATGAAGTATTCGTGGGATTCCCCATATGGTGGTACATCGCACCCACTATAGTGAATACCTTCCTTGAAGGTTACGACCTTGCGGGCAAGACAATAATTCCGTTTGCCACATCAGGCGGCAGCGGCATGGGCGAAACCAATGAATACCTTGCAAACAGCTGCAAGGGTGCAAAGCTTGTTGAGGGCAAGGTTCTCCGCCGCAATGCCTGCGCAGATGAACTGAAAAAGTGGGCGGAAGAAGTTGTGAAATAATGATTGCAGCGCCGAATCGATCAAATGGCTGATGCGGCGCTGTGTTTTGTCGGGGGATAGATGACATACGAAAAGTCGTTTGATACCATAGATGAGTTTGTAGACAATATCAGCAGAGGCGGGGAGGTAGAGCTTGAATACAATGGAAAACTCTACTTTGCCGGAATGATAGGCGAAAATAAATGGACTGCATGTGAGCAACACAATGATGAATCGAGCAAAGAATATGCATCGGCGGAAGAAGTATGCTCATATCCGATAGAAGATAAAACTATCGGAGAGGTGATTACCAAGGCAAAGATAACGTTTAGGTGCTTTGAGTGAACATGTAGCTAAAGTGAATTGATAAGCATTCCAAGCATATAAGGAAGGCGTGGGATAGGACATGTACCAAATACTAAAGCAGGCTTATGAACATGGAAAAGTGATTTCGGTATATATAAACGAAAGCGACCCAACAAGGTGCAATGTGGGTTATGTTGCCGCATTAAATGAAAAGGAAGTCGCAATGTATATGCTCGATGAAGATGGTGATTTTGAAATACTGTCGGTGCATGGCATTGATAAAATTTTTAGAATCGATGCCGATGGGGAGTATGAGGACAAACTCATTAAAGCCAATAAATTGATAGCTGATAAACCTCCCGAGTTTATATACGAAGGAGGGAGCATGATAAAGGCAGTCTGTGAATACGCTAAAAAGTATGATTACCCGATATGGATCGCATTCAAAGGCAATAATGAAATAGGCCCATGGGGAAAGGCAATGAATGTGACAGATGATATGATAACAATAACGCGACTTGGCGATCCAAAGCCTGGCAATGTAAGCTATATCCTAACACGACAGATTGATTACATCGCATGCGAATATAAGGAATATCATGAAGATGAAGAATAAATGAATGTGAAGGGTCAATTTTGATTATTTGACCCTTCATTATGCTGTCTACTTCAACTTCTGCACGCCGTTTACATCTATCATGGTGTCTCCGGTAAGGAGCAGTTCGCTCACCGTCACAAACTCATAGCCTTGCTCCTGTGCGGTTTTAAGGAGCGTAGGCAGGTATTCCTTTATCTTGTAGCCATTGTTGTGGCAAAGTATTATGCAGCCCGGATGCAGCTTGGGTATCACGGTATCGAGTATCGTCTTTGCGCTGCGCTCTTCTTTCCAGTCTATGGTATCACTGGTGGATACCGGATGGAACAAGGCAAAAAGTGCCGAAAAATTGGCGATTTTTGATTGCTAAAAAGACGGTAGTTATAAAAATAACAAAGTACAAATGTTCTAATAGGATTAATTTAGCCAAAATTAAGAATATCATACTATGATAAGAATAAGTATGTTTATTTTCTTTGATTAAAAGGTTGTGACATTTTATAAAGTATGATAAAATAAAACAATAAAAAGCATGATATATGCTTTTTACGCCGAATGGACTATTGTGCAAAATGCACAAATAAACATACTTTGCCGTATGCGAGCATTCGGCGCATAGACCGACCGCTTGGCTCGACGCGCCATTGCACGCGGGCAGTAAGCCGCCGGGAAATAGAAAGCGAGCAGCTGTAGTTCATGACTACGGTTGCCGAAGGCATATCTAAACAAGCCTTCACGAATTGAACACACAGAACAAACAGAACTTCCATTGACCTGCGGAATAAATGTCGCGGGCTTTTGCAGCACTTATAGGAGTTTTTAATGCTGACGGACAAACAATGCAGTATAATTAACAGGTACTTGACGGAGAACGTTGAGCCGCGCAAGGTAGCGGCGTATCTCTGCCTGAATATGGGCCTGCTGCTTGGCGAGGTCACCGCGCTGCGCCGTCAGGATATAGACATTGATGCGGGAGTGTTGCATATACGCAACGTTGCAGGGCGCGGGGAAGGCGGAACGGCGTCTGACCCGGTGGAGCTTATCCCATCGGACGCGCCGCGCGATTTGCCCATGCCGCAGAGCGTTAAGCAATTCATTGCGGATAATATCGGCCTGTATCATAGCAATGATAGCTTCATTATGAGCGGTGAAGAAACATTGCCGCCGTTTAGGCTTATGCAAGTGCTGCTCAGCACTATGAACGAAAGGTATCATATTGCGGACAAGCTTTCATCTATGGAGCTTCGCTATGCGTTCATACGGCAAAAGCTTGAAGCGGGCGTGGATATGTACAGCCTTTGTACATATCTCGGGCAGAACAAGCGTCCGGACGTGATAGTAAAGCGATTTGCACAGTACTGCCGCGCTGATTTAGCATCCGTTGTGTGCTCAAAAACAGAGAGCGTGGAACAGCCGCAGAATGCGCCGAAGCATATGAACCTGCTGATACTCGGCGCAGGCGGGCAAGGGCAGGTAGTACGCGAAACAGCCGAAGCAATAGGCGTGTTTGAGAAGATAACGTTCCTTGATGATAACACGGATCTTCCGGGCGTGCTGGACACGCTTGGCAACTGCAAAAAGCATCTTAATGAATATCCGATGGCGTTCGTGGCGATAGGCAACAATGCGCTGCGCCTCAAGTTGACGGAACAGTTGCAGGCGGCAGGCTTTATCGTGCCGGTGCTCAAGCATCCAACCGCAACCATCAGCCCCGCAGTTGAGGCCGGCGCGGGAACGATTTTTGAAGCAAAAACCATAGTCAGCCCTGCCGTGAAGATAGGAAAAGGCGTCATACTCGCCAGCGCATCGATAGTTGAGCATGGCGCGGTGATCGGCGATTACAGCCTAGTTGAAGCCGGAACGATAATCCGCAAAGGCGCGGTCGTGAAGGCGGGGGTGAGGGTGAATAACGTAAATGCTAATGAGATAGACGAAAGCCATTTCAGGGAAGGAGAAAGAAATGGGTAGACGACTTTTGCTTGCCAGCCCGCATATGTCGGACGAAGGATTTGAACTCGAATACATTCACGATGCATTCAATAAGAACTGGATAGCGCCGCTGGGTGAAAACGTGAACGGCTTTGAAGCCGATATGGCGCAATATATCGGTGCAAAGCATACAGTTGCGCTGTCGGCGGGTACGGCGGCAATACATCTGGCAATGATAATGCTTGGCATCGGCGCAGGTGATACCGTGTTTTGTCAAAGCCTTACGTTTTCAGCTTCGGCTAACCCCATAGCATACCTTGGCGCAAAGCCTGTGTTTATCGATTCCGAGCGCGAAACATGGAACATGGATCCGCTTGCGCTGAAGAAGGCGTTTGAACTTTACGGCAAGCCAAAAGCTGTCGTGATAGTGCATCTTTACGGTAATCCGGCAAAGCTTGATGAGATAGCCGCCATATGCGCCGAGCATGACGTACCGCTTATTGAAGATGCTGCGGAGGCACTCGGTTCAGAATACAATGGGCAGAAGTGCGGCACGTTCGGCCGGTTTGGCGCGCTGTCATTTAATGGGAACAAGATAATAACCACATCAGGCGGCGGCATGCTGCTGTGCGAACGCGAGGACGAGGTTAAGCATGCGCTGAAGCTCGCCACGCAGGCGCGCGAGAATGCGCCGTGGTATCAGCATGAGGAAATAGGCTACAACTACCGCATGAGCAACATTTCCGCAGGCATTGGCCGCGGACAGATGAAGGTGCTACCGCTGCGCGTGGAGCAGAAACGCGCCATATATGAGAGGTACTGTGAAGGGCTGAAAGGTTTGCCTGTGACAATGCAGCCTCAGCTTGACTGCGCAAAGCCGAACCGTTGGCTTTCGACTTTGCTTATAAACAGGGACTGTGGAATTACACCGACAGATATGCTGAAGCACCTTGCGGAGCACGACATGGAAGGTAGGCATCTCTGGAAGCCGATGAACCTGCAGCCCGTGTTTGCATCCGCGCCGTTTGTAAAGGTTAATGAAGAAGCGGTGTGCGATGATTTGTTTGCGCGCGGCGTATGCTTGCCGAGCGACACGAAGATGAGCATGGACGATGTTGACTGCGTGTGCGCTGCCATACGGGAGATGTTCTGATGCAGCACAGGGCCGGATTCTATGAAAAATACATAAAGCGACTGCTGGATATAGTGCTGAGCGGTGCGGCATTGGTAATACTGTCGCCGGTGCTGCTCATAACGGCTGTATTGGTGCGCATAAAGCTTGGCAGTCCGGTCATATTCACGCAGGAGCGCCCGGGCAAGGATGAGAAGGTGTTCAAACTGCATAAGTTCCGCAGCATGACCGATGCGCGGGACGAAAACGGCAATCTGCTGCCGGATAAGGATCGGCTGACGGGCTTTGGGAAGAAGCTGCGCTCTCTGAGCATCGACGAGCTGCCGGAGCTGTGGGATATCTTCCGCGGAAAGATGAGCATCGTGGGGCCAAGACCGTTGCTGGTGAAGTACCTGCCATATTACACCGATGAGGAACGGCATCGTCATGACGTGCGCCCTGGGCTTACCGGATTGGCTCAGGTAAATGGAAGAAATGACTTGAGCTGGGAGCAGAAGTTTAAGTATGATTTGGAGTATGTGCAGCACATAAGTTTCTGCGAGGATATCAAAATCATGTTTAGCACCGTTGGTAAAGTGCTGAATAAGTCAGGTGTGCAAGTCGATACCCGAAGCGGCGAAGGAAACCTTGCGAGGATCAGGAGCCGCACTGGTGAAAAAGTGGAGTGATTACTATGCGTATTTTGATTTTGAGCTGTGGAACGAGAAATAAGGTCGTTCGGTATTTCAAGGATGCTGTCGGCGCTCAGGGGAAAGTGATTGCAACGGATTGCAGCCAGTACGCGCCTGCGCTTTATGATGCTGACTCGTATTATATTGTTCCACGAATGACCGAACCCGGGTATATTGATGAGATTATAACAATTTGCAAAAATGAATGCATCGACGGCGCTTTGTCACTGATTGACCCAGAGCTGTCACTTCTGGCGCAGTACAAGAAGGATTTTGAAGCCGTTGGTACGACGATTATTGGCTCATCCTATGAACTGTGTGAGATGGCACTGGACAAATGGGCAATGTATAACTGGCTGACAGAGCATGGCTACTACTGTGCAAAAACCTATGTGCAATTCTCGGCGTTTGAACAGGCATTGGCTAATGGCGAGGTTACATTTCCGGTTTTTGTAAAGCCTCGCTTTGGTAGCGCAAGTCTGCATATCTCCAAAGCAGAGGATGCGGAAACAGCGGAGTTCCTCTTTAAGCACCAGCCAAACATGATTGTTCAGGAGTTCCTGAACGGGCAAGAGATTGGCGCGGATGTTTACATTGATATGCTTTCCGGCTGTGTTGTTGCCGCCTTTACAAAGAATAAATTGGTAATGCGAGCTGGAGAGACGGATAAGGCAATCTCTTTTAAGGATGAAACGCTGTTTGCGCTGATTTCACGCTTTGTTGAAGAAAGCGGTTATCGTGCGCAGATCGATATGGATATCTTCAAAATCGGGGATGCGTATTATATTTCCGAGGTCAATCCGCGTTTTGGAGGCGGTTATCCGCACGCCTATGAATGCGGCGTAAAAACGCCGCAGATGATAGTGAATAACCTGAGCGGGCAGCAAAATGTTCCCTCCGTGGGGGAATATAGAAGCGATGTTGTTATGATGAAGTACAACGAGCTAAAAACACTTGCGTTGGATGAGGGACGATGAAAAAGCGAATTGCAATACTGGCCAATCACAGCGGCGGCCTTTACGATTTTCGCAAAGACTTGGTACGAGCGCTGCGCAACCACGGAGAAGTTATTGCTGTTGTACCTAAAAATGACAAATGGCAAGAACTGTGCTCAATTGTAGATAAGGCAATTGAGCTGCCACTTGACCGCCGAGGTATGAATCCCATACACGACTTTAGCTTGTTTTGCAAATATAGGCGGATGCTGCGCGAAGTAAAGCCGAATCTGGTTATCACTTACACCATAAAGCCAAATGTATATGGCGGGATTGCATGCCGCATGGCCGGAATACCATACGCAGCTAACATCACGGGCCTTGGCAGCGCGATAGAAAACGGTGGATTGCTTAGAAAGTTCATATTGATGCTGTATAAGCTGTCGCTAAAAGGCGCGAGGGTCGTATTCTTTGAAAACGCTGCTAATAGGGATGCGCTTGTTAACGCTGGCGTTGTGCCTCAAGGCAGAGACGTTGTGCTAAACGGCGCAGGTGTGAACCTGAACGATTATCCGTATCAGGAATATCCAAATGATGGCACGGTGCGCTTTTTGTTTGTTGGACGCATTATGAAGGAAAAAGGTGTAGATGAGTTCTTTGTGGCGGCGGAGCGCATGAAGAAGAATTATGGTAAACGGGTTGAATTCTGCATGGCCGGAATGTTTGAAGAGGCATACAAGCAGAAGATAGATGAACTGGTGAACGATGGAATAATTGAGTACCTTGGTTATCAAGCAGATATGAAGTCGCTCTATGGCGCTGCAAGCTGTGTGGTTCTTCCGTCTTATCATGAGGGAATGTCAAATGTACTGCTTGAGGCCGCTGCAACGGGTAGACCGCTTATAACCAGCGATATCCCCGGCTGCCGCGAGGCGGTAGAGGACGGCGTCAGCGGGTATATTTGCCCTGCGAAGGATGCTGATGCGCTGTATGACGCGATGCAGCGCTTTGTTGAGCTTCCGGAGAGCTGGCGAGCAGAGATGGGCCGCAGAGGACGAGAGCAGATGGAGCAAAGGTTCAGCAAAGCCGCCGTTGTGGCGGAAACCATCAAACACTTGGAGATTTGACATGCGCGATTTAGTCACCCTCATGCTCGTAACGATCGCCCTGGCATGGTGCGCGGATCATGTAACCGTAAAGCCGCTGAAGCCCGGTCAACGACATCGCATGATCTTCTGCACCCTATTGATCATCGTTCTGCTGGCAGGCTTTGCCGGCCTGCGGACGCGCTGTAATGATACAGGCGCATACCGGCATGGCTATGAGATGATCACGGAAAGCTCGTGGGAAGCATCTGATAAGAGCATCGGTGCAAATCCCCTGTTTAACTGGATAAATTATCAACTGCATATGCGCGGTGTATCCACACAGAATTATCTGATGTTCTGGGCGTTTCTCACGGTCGGCTGTTATATAGCTTTCGTACATAAATACTCAGCGGATTACCCCCTGACGATTTTTCTGCTCTTTACCACCGGCTGCTATACCTTTGCCTTTGCCGGCATCAAGCAGGCTGCGGCGGTTGGTATTGCGGTCATTGCGACAATGTTTGCACTCAGAAAGAAGTGGCTTATATTTGCGGCAGGGGTCTTGATTGCAACACTAATTCATCCATATTCTCTGATGTATCTGCTGGTGCCGCTCATGGAATTTAAACCATGGACGAAAAAAACCTACTGGATGATGGGTATTTTCCTTTCAGCCGGGTTTCTGCTGCGTCCGCTGATCGGCACGGTGGTAAGCATTACGACGCTGCTGGGCGAGGAATATACCGTTTCCTCTTTCACGGGAGACGGTGTCAATATTTTCCGCGTATTGGTTTGCAACGTGCCTACAGTGCTTGCCTTTATGTATCGCAAACAGCTATTTGCGGACAGTACAAACGAAGAGAACCTGATGGTAAATCTTGCCATGATAAACGGCGCAATAATGTTCGTCGGCCTTTTCGGCACGGCTAATTACTTTGCGCGTCTTGCGAACTATTTTCTTATATTCCAATCAATATCGCTTCCTTGGATGCTGAAGAAAATAGGCGGCAAGAATAGGCAGATTTTGACAGCACTTATGATAATAGGCTATCTTGGCTATTTCTATTACGCAAACATGATCGCAATACCGTTTGATCAAGATTTTGCGAGGATAAGTGTAGCGGAATACTTTGCGCAGATGGGGAGATAGAGATGGAGGAAACGCCTAAGGTAAGTATAATAGTTCCTATATATAACGTTGAGCCATATTTGCGGCAATGCTTGGATAGCTTAGTTAACCAGACATACAAGAACATAGAAATAATATGCGTTGATGATGGCTCAGTCGATGTAAGTGGCACGATACTTGATGAATACGCTAAAGTAGATAACCGCATAATTGCAATGCATATTGTGAATAATGGAGTTTCATCAGCAAGAAATACAGCGTTAGCTATAGCATCAGGTCAATATATTATGTTTGTTGATGGTGATGATTGGATAGAACCTGATACATGTGAGATAAGCATTAGCGGCGCCGAAAAGAATAATGCAGATGTAGTCATGTGGTCATATGTGCGTGAGTTTGATGGCAGAAGCTTGCCTAAGAAAATAAGTTTATGCCAATCTGTTTTTTGCGGGGAGGAATGCCGAGATTTGCATAGGCATATGTTTGGCTTGATTGGTAATGAACTGAGCAGGCCTGAAAATGCAGACGCGCTATCAACGGTGTGGGGTAAATTATATAGAAACAGTATAATATGCGAAAAACGGATAGCTTTTTCAGACTTAAACCGAATAGGCACATATGAGGATGGTCTTTTTAATATTGAATACTTCTTACATGTGCAAAAAGTGGTGTATATTGATAAATACCTAAACCACTATCGCAAGAATACTGGAATGACATCAAAGTATCGTCCCAGACTTTCTGAACAATGGCGAACCCTTTTTTTAGACATGCGCAAATATATAGCTTGCAATGAACTTGGCAATGACTATGTTGAGGCGCTTAATAACAGGATCAGTTTGAGCATAATCGGGCTTGGATTGAATGCGATATCTTTGCCTAACTACCAAGCAATACAGGAGATAAAAAGAATTATTTCAGGTAATGAATATCGAGTAGCTATAAGAGAATTACCGATGAAGTATTTTCCATTGCATTGGTGGGTGTTTTTTGCATGCTGCAAGCTGAACTTCGCACTAGGGGTATTTCTGCTTTTGAAATGCATGGATAAACTAAAGAGGTAGGAGTTTTTCACACAAAGGCCATCTTGGCCAGCATTATGAAGGAGTAGTGTTATGGCAAAGGTTTCAATCATTATGGGCATCTATAACTGTGCGGCAACGCTGCCGGAGGCTATCGACTCTATTCTTGCGCAGACCTTTTCAGATTGGCAGCTCGTTTTATGTGACGACGGCTCAAAGGATAGTACATATACCGTAGCTGAATCGTATCAAGAAAAGTTTCCCAATAAAATTGTCCTTCTTCAAAACGAACGGAATATGGGCCTACATCACACTCTAAATCGCTGTCTACAGATTGCTAATGGTGAATATGTGGCACGAATGGACGGAGACGATATCTCACTTCCGACCCGACTTGAAAAGGAAGCAAGATTTCTGGATGCGCATCCCGAATATGCAATTGTCAGCACTCCAATGTTTTTTTTCGACGAAAACGGTGATTGGGGACGAAGCTATGCCATTGAAAAGCCGACGAAGCTTGATTTCATCAAGCATAGCCCGGTTCATTGCCACGCTCCCTGTATGATCCGTAAGGAGGCGTATCTGGCGGTGGGGGGGTATACCGAGGATAAGAGGATGCTTCGCTTTGAGGATGTAAATCTTTGGTACAAGCTCTATGCCAGAGGCTATTCTGGATACAACCTGAATGAACCACTTTACAAGATGCGCGATGACCGTGCTGCGGCGAATCGCAGAAGTTTTAGAACCCGTATGAATGCTGTGCATGTAATGTGCGATGGTTTTAGACTATTTCGGTTTCCGTGGTATATGTATGGCTATATTGGTGTTGACCTTGCCAAACATGTTGTTAAAGGCGTTATGCCGGAAAAAATATACATGTTTTTCCATAAGAAATCTATGGAGAGAATCAAGCCATGAACCAGGAGAAAAAGATATCAGTTTGTATTCCGTTTTACAATATCGAATCATATGTGAGCCGCTGCCTTGACTCTGTACTCGGCAACACTTATCAAAATCTTGAAGTCATCTGTGTTAATGACGGCAGTTCAGATAGAACGTCAGCGCTGCTGCATACATATGAGGAAAAAGACCCCAGAGTAATAGTGATCGACAAAAAGAACGGGGGCATTGTTTCTGCGCGTAATTCAGCGATCGATGCTGCGACTGGCGATTTCATCTCGTTCATTGACGGAGATGATTGGATCCATCATCAGTTCTTTGAGGTACTTATGTCTGTGCAGAAACAAACATTTGCGGACGCTGTTATTTGTGGCTATGAAAAGTGTACAGATATTGTGCAGGACATTGAGATCAGTAAAGAGGTGGTCTCTACACTGGCTGATACAGCCGCATTGCTGAATAATGCTCATGCGCGTACCCACATTTGGGGGAGAATATATGCAATGGAATTAGTTTACAAGCAGACTGGCGCATCTGATATCGTGATGGGTGAAGACACTGCGTTCAATTTGCTGTTTTTATGCAGAAATGATCAAAGGCGTGTCGTGATTATTCCGGAGCGGCTATATTATTACTTTCAGCGAGAAGACTCTGTTGTGCATACAACGTCTCATGCAGAAAAAATAAAGGTTTCGTTATTCCTTAAAAAGCATTTTCGCGTGTTCTCTGGCCAAGAGGGGAAAAAGCTCGCTTTATATGAGATTATACGAACCATGCTTACCTACCGCTACTTAAAGAGGTATGAGCCGGATAAGACTGAAATCCACATGTGTTGTAAAGAATTATATGCATTTTGCGCTGACTCGTGGCGGAATGTGCTGCCCAAGAAGGAACGAGCAAAGTATATGATTCTGTATTATTGTCCTATCTTCTATCGACTTTTTCGCATTGTGACCGACCCGACCATGCTGGATTGGGAGCGTGCTGAGAGAAAACGGCAAAGACAAGGTTGAATATACATGAAACCATCCATTCTCATCTTCTCACAGGCCATGGAACTTGGCGGCGTGGAACGTAGCCTATTGGGCTTGCTGGACTCTATCGACTATGACCGCTATGACGTTGACCTTTTCCTGATGCGGCACTGCGGCGAGCTCATGCCCTATCTGAATCCCAAGCCGAACCTTCTGCCGGAGATTCCGCAATATGCGTCGCTAGCCGTGCCGATGGCGTCGCTCGTCAAGAGCGGACAACTGGGCGTGCTGTGCGGGCGGCTGAGTGGCAAGCTTGCCGCGAGACGCTTCGACCGGAAGCATCCCAGCGAGAAGCCGTCCGTCACCGCGCTGACCTACAGCCACAAGTATACGCTGCGGTCCATGCCGCCAATCTCCGGCAAGACCTATGATCTTGTCATCAGCTTTCTGACGCCGCATTATTTTGCGCGGGAACGGGTGAGGGCGAAGAAATACGCGGCGTGGATTCACACGGACTACACGGCGCTGTCACTCGACCATGCGTCGGAGATTGCCATGTGGGGCAAGTATGATGACATCTGCGGCGTGTCCGAACAGGCATCTAAAAGCTTTCAAACGATCTTTCCGGAACTGGAAGGAAAGGTGCAGACTGTCGAAAATATCTTGCCGAAAGAGTTAATCTGTAAACAGGCAGAAGAGTCCCAGAACGATATACCATCAAAAGGAAGCCTTGCACTCCTATCTGTTGGTCGGTTTTGCGATGCCAAGAACTTTGACAACGTGCCTGACATTTGCCGTCGCTTGGTGGCGGATGGCCTTGACGTGAAGTGGTATCTCATCGGCTATGGAGGTGATGAACCGCTGATTCGCCAGAAGATTGACGAGGCCGGGATGCAGGAGCGCGTCATTATCCTCGGCAAAAAGGACAACCCTTACCCCTATATGCGCGCCTGCGACCTGTATGTGCAGCCCTCCCGCTACGAGGGCAAGGCCGTCACCGTGCGGGAGGCGCAGATGTCGGGGAAGCCAGTCGTTATCACCAGCTATGCGACCTCCGGCAGTCAACTGGAGGACGGCGTGGACGGCGTGATAGTTCCCATGGACAACGCGGGCTGTGCTGCTGGAATTGCCGCGCTGCTGCGCGACCCCGCTCAGATGCAGCAGCTGTCGGAGAACTGCGCAAAGAGAGATTATACGAACAGCGCGGAGGCCGAGAAGATCTACGCGCTGATGGAGGACTGACCCATGATCCCAAAAATCATCCACTACTGCTGGTTTGGCCGCGGCGAAAAGCCGGAGCTTGCCAAGAAGTGCATCGCCAGCTGGAAGAAGTTCTGCCCGGATTTTGAGATCCGCGAGTGGAACGAGGACAACTGCGATTATCTTGCCATGCCCTTCATGGCAGAGGCCTACGCTGCGAAGAAGTATGCCTTCGTGTCCGACGTTATGCGCCTTGCCGTGCTGGAGCAGTACGGCGGCGTGTATTTCGACACCGACGTGGAGGTGCTGCGGGACATTTCACCGCTGCTGGATGACGAGGGATTCATTGGATTTGAGAACGATCAGTATGTTGCCTCCGGCCTGACAATCGCTGCCGAGGCTCACCATCCGGTGATTCAGGCAATGATCGAGGAATATAAAAAGCTGCACTTCACCAACGCGGACGGAAGCCTGAACGCTGTAGGCTGCCCGCATCTCAATACGGATGTGATGGAGCGCTTTGGCCTTGTGCGCAACGGGCGGGAACAGATGGTTGCCGGGATTCACGTCTATCCGGCGGATTACTTCAACCCGCTGGACAGCGTGACGGGCAAGCTGTCAAAAACGGAGAATACCTACTCTATCCACTGGTATTCCATGAGTTGGCTGCCGAAGCATAAGCAGATTAAAGCAAAATTTGGTCGATTATGGCGGAGAATTACGAAAAAGGTCAAGTCATGAAAATTTGTACTATCACCTGTCACGATGTTTATAACGTTGGGGCATCCTTGCAGGCTTACGCCCTGCAAACCTATTTGAAGTCGCTGGGGCACGATGTGAAAATCATCGACTATAAGCCGGATTACCTGTCAAAGCACTTCCGGCTGGATATCATTGGTAATCCCAAATACGATAAGCCGTTTGTCCGTGAGGCGTATCTCTTGGCTAAGCTTCCGGGACGGCTGCGTATACTGCCGAGGAAAAGGGCTTTTGACGGCTTTACGTCCAAGCACCTTGAACTGACCAGACGATATGCCTCCAATGAAGAACTAAAGGCTAATCCTCCTGAGGCGGATGTTTTCTTAGCCGGCAGCGACCAAATATGGAATCCTTTGTTCCCAAACGGGAAAGATCCGGCCTTCTATCTGGACTTTGTACAGCAAGGTATTCGAGCCTCATACGCGGCCAGTTTTGCAGTAGATGAGTTTCCTCAAGAGCTGCGTGATGTTACAGCCAAGTATTTGGCTAAAATTGACTATATTGCCGTGCGCGAAAAGTCAGGACTTGCAGTACTTGATTCTATGGGGATACATAATGCTGAAACCGTGCTCGATCCCGTCTTTCTGTTAGATAGCGCGCATTGGCGTTCCATAGCAAAATCTCCTGCACATATAGATAAGCCATACCTTCTGATATATGATTTTGATAATAGCTACGCCGTTAAAGCAATTGCGGAAAAGGTGGCTTCAGAGCATGGCTTGAAGATATATTCGGTATTTGATTTGCCATATGCGGAGCGTTGCTTCACATTATGCGGCCCAGAGGAGTTTTTAGGCTTGATACAAGGGGCATCATACGTCCTATCAAACTCGTTCCACGCGACGGCATTCTCTGTAATATTCGAAAAAGAATTTGCTGTTGTAGAGCGCACAGAGAAGATAAATACACGTATGCGCGATTTTACGGCTATGCTGAGGCTGTCCGACCATATGATAAATACTGAAAAAGATATTCCTTATAATGCCGATTGGAACGAAGTTGAACGCCTGCTGTCTGATGAAATCATGCATTCAAAGGCGTATATTGATAAAGTTTTGAATGGCGGGGGAAGATGAAGAAAAAGATACTGTTTGTTATAAATTCAATGGGGTGCGGCGGGGCAGAGAAAAGCTTGCTGTCATTGCTATCATTATTAGATTATGACAGGTATGATGTAACGCTGCAAATGTTTAGACGTGGCGGCATGTTTGAAAACTTGATTCCGGCAGAAGTAAAAATACGCGAAGATCTTGATTATACTAAATTCTGCTCAAAAAGTCTGATGGAGCAGATGTTATCGTTCGATTTCAAACGTGTATGCGCCAGAATATGCACAAGTTTGTTCCTGCGTAAAAATGCAAAGGATGGCTATCCACTTCATGATGCACAGGCATATTGGAAACACTCCGGCAAAGCGTTTGACAAACTGGCCGAACAATATGATGTTGCCATAGCATGGGGGCAAGGAAATCCTACCCATTTTGTGGCAGAAAAGGTGGCTGCCGCGAAAAAATATGCATGGGTGAATGCAGATTATAAAAACGTTGGTCATAACAGGGACTTTGATAAAGAAATATACGCTGAATACAACGGAATAGTATGCGTCTCGGATAAGCTGAGAAAAATGTTTATTCAGGTATTTCCTGAATATGCAGATAGATGCTCGACTATTTTTGATATACAAAATGCGACACTTATTGAGAAAATGGCGCGGGAGAAGGTTGAACTGACGAAATATGGAACAACACTTGTCACTGTAGGACGTCTTGTACCGCAAAAGGGTTACGATATTGCTGCAGAGGCGGCAAAGATATTGAAAGAGCGAGGGGTAGAGTTTCATTGGTATATTGTGGGCGATGGTGATAGGGCAAGCATCGAAGCTGATATTGTGCGCTATGGCATCGATGATTGCTTCACGTTGCTTGGCGCGAAAGCAAATCCGTATCCTTATATGAAGGCGGCCGATATATATGTTCAAACATCTAGGTTTGAAGGATACTGCTTAACGCTTGCGGAAGCGCGTATGTTGAACATTCCTTGCGTAACAACGGCATTCGATGTTGTATACGACCAAATGGTAGATGGGGAGAATGGGCTCGTGGTTGATATGAATGCGCAGGCTGTAGCCGATGGCATAGAACGGCTAATGAATAATGCCGGCCTGTATGCGCACATAAAGGATTACCAGATGCGGGAGAAAAAAGGAAATATAGAGGAAATAGAGAAGTTTTATAGGTTGGTGGGGGAATGATGAATATGTTAAATCAAAGAAAAAACTATATTGATTTGCTAAGAGTAATTTCAGCGTTTGCTGTAGTGGTTATTCATGTTACAAGTGCTGCGATGAATACCACCGAAGTTAGTTCACAAACATACATGGCAAATGCTCTTTTAAACAGCATAATGCGTTGGGCTGTACCCGTCTTTTTTATGATAAGCGGAGCATTGTTCTTAGATTCGAAGAGAGAAGTAACTACTAAAAAGCTCTTTACAAAGATAATTCCGCATATTGTTATATGCATAATTATATGGGGAGGTATCTACTCCATACTAGACCAATACTTATACGGCACTCTTAGCGTTAAAAGCATTTTAATAGCGCTATATGGCATTATAACTGGCAATACAGGTTACCATTTATGGTTTCTTTATGACATATTAATGCTCTATATAGCTGTTCCTATATTTCGGCTAATAACCTGTAATGCTACAAAAAGGCAAATTGAGTATGCCTTAGCCGTATGGTTTGTGGTTTCAATCGGCGTAGGGCACATGAACATGATTGCAGAGGATATATTTGGAATAGTTTCCTTACTGCCTTATCAGGCTTATATAGTATCTGGATATGCTGGATATTTTCTGCTTGGATACTATTTAGATGCATATCCGCTGACTGGCAAAATGAAGTTTGGCAGCTATATGTTATCGATTATGTCGGTGATTGCAATTGTTGGCGGAAAGCTTGTTCTTGCTATGAAAGTAGGGCGCAATACAGCTTCTTTGGAAATACCGCTTGGGGTGTTCTCGTGTATGATCTCAGCTGGCCTATTTACGGCTGCGCAGAATATAAAACTAAATGAGAATAGCGCAAAGATAACTACAGCGCTAAGCAAAACGTCGTTCGGCGTTTATCTTGTGCATGTGCTTCTGGTAATGTTCTTGTATAAGATAATTGCCATAGAACCAAACTGCTGCGGAGATATAATAACGCCAATTATATCTTCGATTGGAGTATATGGAGTATCTATTGCTATATCATATATGCTATCAAAAATTCCAGGCATAAGAAAAGTGGTTTAAAGTTAATGAATACCTCAAATATAAGAAAAGGATTCTATAATTTATTAACTAGTGTTCTTGGCCAACTTATTACCATTGTACTTGGCATTGTCATTCCGAGACTGGTTCTTGTAAGTTTGGGCTCGGAAGTTAACGGCCTTCTTAGCTCGATAACTCAGGCACTTGGTTATGCAAGTCTATTAGAGGCAGGAGTTGGATTAGCGTCTATACAGGCATTATATGGTCCCATTGCCAAAGGAAATCAAAACGATATAAATGCTATAATGTCAGCAACTCAGGCATATTATAGGCGTACAGGCATATTATATTTTATTGCTGTAGTTGTACTGGCGTTTGTTTTTCCTCTTGTTGTAGAGTCCACGATTGATAAGTTAATCATAATAGCAGTAATTATAATCAGCGGACTACCTGGAGTAATAAATTATTCGTTACAGGGCAAATACAAAATACTCCTTCAGGCAGAAGGGAAAAACTATATAGTCACTAATCTGACAACGATTACCGGGATTTTTACGAGCATAGGTAAAATAGTTTTACTGTTGCTCGGATTTGGCGTTGTCGCGGTGCAATTGCTATATTTATTAATCAGTCTTGCACAGATGATATATATATCATTATATATTAAGAAAAACTATAAATGGCTAAATCTAAATGTAAAGCCCGCCTATGATAAAGTATCACAGAGTAAAGCTGTTCTTAAGCATCAAATGTCAGGCCTGGTTTTCAACAACACAGATACTGTGCTCTTATCTATATTTTGCGGATTAAGTACAGTTAGCGTTTATTCAATGTATGCTATGCTATTTGGAATGATTGGAACACTATTATCGAATATAGGGAATAGTGTAACATTTGCTCTTGGACAGCAATTATATGTAGATAAGGGCATATATGAAAAAAAACAAGATGCCTTTGAGCTGATTTATATAACGATATCATTTTGCCTTGTGCTTGTAGCTAAATCATTTATCACGCCATTTCTAAAACTATATACGCAAGGCGTAAACGATATAAGTTATATTGATAGAACTCTTCCAATTATGTTCGCTGCTATAGCGTTATTGGAAAACAGCAGACTCTCGTCAGCCAAAACAATACATGTAGCAGGGCATTTTAGCGAAACACAAAGCCATGCGATAATTGAAATGATGATTAATATAGTTGTATCAATCATAGGGGTCATAGAGTTTGGGCTATATGGAGTGATTGCCGGCACGATAGCAGCTTTGCTATTCAGAGCTAACGCGATGATCATCTACGCCAACAAGAAAATTCTCAACCGCAGCCCATGGAAAACATACAGACGCTGGCTGGTGAACCTTGGAATGTTTATAGCGTTTACGCTTATATCTAAGGTTGCATTTGCGCATGTGGTCCTTGACACATATCCACGAATAATTCTGTGGGCGGCTATAAGCTGTGTTGTTGTAATACCTACATTCTTTGTAGTGGCAAGCTTATGCGACATAGAGACATATCGCTATGCAAAGGCGTTGTTGATGCCTTATCTGCATAAAGCATGGTGCAAACTTACGCGCAAGCCGCAGGCTGATTAATAATGCTTCACTTCATATACACACAACCTCTTAGCAGGGTAATCATTGCAATGGCAATAGCCATTGCTATATGGGGATATGCACGAACGAAGCTTTATGGTAAAAGATGGAACATTGCTAATGCTCTACTGGCTTGCGGTATGGTGATGGCGATATTTTGCATAACCATAATGGGTCGTTCGACCGGAGAGCGTACTCTTATTTTGAAACCATTTGCATCGCTGGCAGCTGCGAGAACGCAAAGCGAAGCTTACCGCGAGCTCCTGATGAACATCTTTCTTTTCTTTCCATTTGGCTTGACGCTATCCAACGCGTTACCACAAAGCTGGGGGAGATGGCAGAGGATAGGCCTTACGGTGATAACAGGCTTATTGCTCAGCGCGGGCATTGAATATACACAGTATCGCTTCGCATTGGGCGTAGCTGAAACCGATGATGTGATCTGCAACACGATTGGCGCGTTTATCGGGTCAACTTCGCTGCTTATTGCTCACGGCATTGAAAAGTACAATGAAAAGACTATAAAGCATGACTCTAACAAAAACTGAAACACAATTCCTAAACATAGCCAAAGCAGCCATATCAGGCACAGAGATATCGACTGATGCCGTGGATTGGACTGCCATATTCACGCTGTCCAACCAGCAGAAGCTGCTGCCTATAATATTCGAAGCGGTTAGACAGACTGATGCTGCCAGGGAGAATGCCGCCCTGTTTGCCGCTGTTAAGAAGCAGGTCATAAGTCAGGTATTGAACCAAGTCGTCCGGTCGGCTGAATTTGCAGATTTATACAAAAGACTTCGCGTGGCAGGATTACATCCGGTCTTGGTGAAGGGCGCGCTATGCAGTCGCTTGTATCCGCTGAAAGATCACCGCATCAGCGCGGATGATGATATATATGTGCAGGATAGCGAGTTCTTAGATTGCCATGAACAATTGCTTGCGGAAGAGCTGACCACCGATACCCCGGCAGACGAGTTGCCCACGGCGGATGAGGTTTCTTACCTGAAGGAAGGTAGTCCGCTTTATATTGAGCTGCATCGTCACTTGTTCGACTCATCTGAAGATGCTCATGATGAACTAAATCATTTTTTTGCGGACATTCAGCCTATAGAGATGGCTGGATTCTTGGCCATGCCGCCATACGAGCATTTGCTTTATTTGATATTGCACGCCTATAAGCATTTTGTAAGTTGCGGCATTGGCTTGCGGCAGTTCTGTGATATCGGCCTATGGGCGCAAGCATATCACGAGCAAATAGACTGGCAGAGGCTGTACGACCAGTGTGCCAGCGTCCACGCGGCAACATTTGCGACAGCAGCATTCAAAATTGCACGCGGCTATCTCGGTATCAAATTTGATTTGCCCGCGCCGTGGGAAGCTTCCATCGATGTGGAACCTCTGTTGCATGATACACTCTGCGGCGGAGTCTATGGCTCAAATGACTATACACGCCTGCATTCTTCTACTGTTACGCTGAACGCCGTTAAGGCAAGCCGTGCGGGTGAGAAAAGCAGCGTGCTGAGTTCAATCTTCCCTAAAAAAGAATACCTTGAGCGAAGGTACCCATACTTAAAGAAGCATCCGTATTTACTGCCGGTCGCATGGATACAGCGCATTGTACACTATGCTGGGGAGAAGCAGATAAGCATGGATAACAGCGCTGCTGGGTCAATTAAACTCGCGAAGGAGCGTATCGAGCTGATGAAGATGTATGATATAATTGAGTGATTTTTATTGATAAATTACCATTAAAAGATGTAAAACAATAAGGAGGAAATATTGTGAGGAAAAGTAATTTTATATTTAACGTTCCCCGGAAATTGGTAAAAAGACACTATAACGATGAAAGTATTCTCCCGCAGTATAGAACTGAATTTATGCGAGATAGGGATAGAATTATGTATGCAACGGCGTTTCGTAGACTTTCCGGCAAAACACAGATATATACAGTTGGCAGTGATGATCATAGAAAGAATAGGCTCACACATACGCTTGAAGTTGCACAAATTGCGCGTACAGTTGCGGCGGCATTAGGCTTTAATTGTGATCTTGCTGAAGCAATAGCTCTTGGACATGATTTTGGGCATACTCCATTTGGCCATGCAGGTGAACAAATACTTCATGAGATTATGGTACCTAATTCATCTTATATAAAACAATCGCCATTTTATCAGAAAAGTGCAGAAGATATAAAACATGAATTTGAACAAACGAAAAAGCATAATCTTGGCTTCATAGACTATGCATACGGATTTAAACACAATTTGCAAAGTGTTAGAGTTGCCGCATTACTTGAAGATAGCTATCGTAGTAAGGATGACAAGAACATTGGGCTGAATTTAACAAATTTTGCTCTCTATGGGATGATGACTCATTCTAATACTAAATATGATAAGCATGGTAACTATCCTAATTATCAAGAGAGATTCAGTCAGCAAATGAAAATGACTGGTAGTAATGAGTATGCATGGTCTTTTGAAGCATACATCGTACGCTGGGCCGATGACATCGCCCAGTGGCACCATGATCTTGAGGATGCAATGCGTGAAGGGGTTTTGCCGTTGAAAAAAATATGTGAAACAGTCAAGGAATCTTTAGATAAGAGATTAGATAGTACAGATAGGAATAAATTGCGTGCAATTGAGGATACAACACTAATAGACAGAAAATGCATAGCGGAGCTTTCACATATTGTTGTTAATGTACTAGTTAACAATCTTATTGAAACATCTTCAGCAAATCTTAAAGTTCTACACGATGAAGCTAATGAAAAACGGATCAGAGAATCAGAAAAGATTTTTAAACATTATGGGGATATAGGCTTTAGCATAGAAAAGGATAATGTAATTAATGTCTCGGGTGAAATAAATACGGATGCATTTAAAGATGTTATAAAAGCCTCTGTACATCATTCTCGAAATGTTGAACGTATGAATGAAAAGGGAAAATATATTATTAGAAAGCTATTTGAAGCTTATTATGCTCACCCACAACAGCTACCTGATGGTCCAATTTTGCATCTGCTAACTGAGATTGACAGTCCATCTCTATATTCAAATATAGATGAGGCAAGAAAAGCAGGTATAGGAGATGCTAGAACAAAGTTTGATAAGGTCATGAAAAATCCTTCGATTTATACTAAATGCCTATTAATGAGGCGCATATGTGATCATATTGCATCGATGACGGATAATTATGCAACTAAAGAGTATAATAATTTGTATGGCTAAAAGCCACTAAAAAGTGGGAGGATTGAAGCAAAGCAATACCAAGATGAACTGCGCTGATATTTGACGGGGTTACTTTGCGATAAGCCGGATAGGGCTCGAAAGCCTTATCTGGCTTTTTTATTCCCATTCATCAATACACTCCACGTTACCAGTCACATCTTTAACCCACTTATATAGCAGCTTACGCATACGACTACTTGGCAGATACAGCCATATCTCCTGTCCGCAGCGCAACCTGCTGCGCCATAGCCACTGAACCATAGCCGAAATGGCAAGTGCATCATTATTAAAGTGTATTCCATAACCTTTGAAGTAAGACACTATCTTGGGATTTGGGAAGATATTTATGAGGTAGGCCAGAGCGTAACAGTGACGGTAGGCATTGACGGCGCGAGCATTGTGCGGCACAAAGGATTGCGGACTTTGGAAGCTTTTCCTCCGCAGGGCATCTTTAAAAGCAGACGGAGCCGACCAGAAACGGCAGTTGGCGGGCGCATCACATTTGTGCCTGAAGAAGTTGACGGTGTTGTTTGCTAACTTCCTTATAAGCTTAGGATCGGACTTACTGAACCAACTATGTGATAAGGCAAGTCTGTCGTCGCCGATTGCATTCAACTTATATCCGCTATATAAATGAATGGTGGGCAACGTTATACGCGTCGCAACTCTTTTATCAGTAAATTCATAATTTAATCCATCGACATGCTGCACACCTATGTAGTCAATGGCTATATCATTAAGTTGACAATAACAGTACAGATACTGCCCCTCGAACATATACGTTAGAATAGTCACCGACTCAAAAGCCTCGAATACATCAATAGGCATCATCCACAAGAGGAGCTTGTCTTGGCTGTATGTCACATAGCCTCGCTCTATTTGCTGTCGCAGCTCTTGCCATTGGCCATTATAACGTTTGTCTTTCCAAGTAACCTGCGTAGTCTCGGGATCAATCTCAATAAAATCCGAAGCTAACAGTGATTTCACATCATTCTTATTGATATCAAGCAATTTCACCGTATCTACAACCTCGTCCAATATGAGGTGATAATGCCCTTGCCTGATTAACTCTCGAGTCTCTTTTGAATAATAATAGAACAGGGCGTGCGTACTTGCTATGTTGATGCCGGATTTCAGCAGACTGTGCAGCGACTCCAGCTTACTGCCCTCAGCTGTCTGCGGTTGCTGGAACCCGCGCTTCTCACATGCCGCGCACACACGTTCACATTCGTTCAGGTAGGGAGTGATAAACATATAGCGCCTGTCAACGCATCTGTCCATCTCGACAATGGCGGCCTGAGTCTTGCCGCTCCCCATAATTGCATCACACACTTTTACTTTCATTAAATCCTCCTTTGTACATCAATTTGGTATACAAAAATATTTTTGTCACCACTTTGGTGACAGAATTTTTAAAATAGGCTTAATTTCAGGGCTTTTTGGATCTTCTCCTAATATATCAGGACAGCTGCAGGTATGGTTGCTCCGCAAACCACGAGGGCATAACGCTATTCGGTTGCACCTAATTGGGAATTATGTGTTGGCTATAATACCATAAGCACCAGTTATCTGTCAATATAGGAAGCTTGCTTCCGAGTTAAGCCTCGCGGCGTTTGAGCGCAATATAAAAGGTTAAAGACAGACCAATCCGGTTTGACCGACAGACAAGTAGCATGGAACGATTATATCATAAGAGACAGAGGAGTGAATGTATTTGAACCATTGCTTACACTACAGACCCCATTAGGCTATATAAAGAACATCGGTGCTCTCGGCAAGACCATTCGATATAACCATGGATTATATGTAAAAATCATAGATGATTAGGGGATTTTTGTTGTAGGGTGGGAATGGCGTTGAGTTCTGGGTTGGGGTATGTGAATTTTATAAACGGAGATGGTGAGAATCGGCCGGTGAGGTGTGGGCGGATGTACTACACCTGTTTTCTCCCTATTTATGGGCTTTTTCGGTCGAAAACGTCCCCGGTATACCATGTAAAAAAATCCGCCATTTTCTACGTTCGGCGGATATTGGGGTGGATCGGGGCTATTAAGGCAGGATTAAACTAATAACCATTAGTTAAAATTATCGTTAAACGATAATCCTCCACACTTCATCCACACTTTATCCACACACTTATCCACACTATCCACACCACCATAACGTGCGCTTATAGCATTGCGACCCCAATATAACGACAAACTGCCTACCCACCACCACCGCAAAGCAGTAAAATATAAGTATCATCATAACAGGCCACACAATAGGCCGGAAAGAGGGATAAACCTATGACACACACCACCACCGAACACGCAACTATAATTGCCCGCACGGCATTGCGTACTTGCGCGGCTAAAGCCGGACGCGCCGAAAAGATAGACAATATGCGCGCGGCATTAGGCGGACGGGATGCGGCTGCAATGCGTATGTATGGCCGTGCAATGGATGATACGGACGCATATGACGCGCTGCGCGTTCAGCCGCTTACCGATGCGGCAGATCTTGTGCAGGTCGCCGCGCTTGCCATTATCGAATGTGCCGCGCCTTGCATAGCCGCCGCGATAGCCGCCGATGCTGCCTATATCCTGCCTGATGCCGTGCGCAAAGCCGCCTATAAAGCTGTACACAAGGCCATATATGCCGCCGCTGTTCGTCCTGCCCTGCGCGATACATACATAGAAGATATGGCGCATACGGATGACGGTATGGAAGTATCCGACCCCGAATATATCAAAGTGACGCGATACTATGACATACACGATTGGGCAGACTACATGATTACAGCGGATATGCTGGAACAAATAAAGCCGTTACTTACTCGCGCTGAACGTGCCGTATTAAGTTATCGTATGCAAGGGCTGAGCGGGGACGCGATAGCCGCACGGCTGGGGGTATCAAAGCAACGTATAAGCAACATTCGCCGCAACATTCAGCGCATAGCAACGCGCATATGGCCTGATGAAACCCGCGCATTCAAACTGTAAACAAGGCCGCCGCAAGGCGGCTTTTTTTTATTCAAAATATTTTATGTTTTTGTGTGTACTGCCGCCATTCTCATTCCCCTATAACTGTAAGCGCAAGCAAGCGGCACGAACACAAGCCGCAAGCAAGCGCCTGCACAACGCGGGCGAAAGCGAAAGCGAAAAGCGCCTGCACAACGTCACGCGCGGGACGCAAAGCCGCGCGGCAAAGCGTTGAGCAAACACGCTTGACTGTATCGGGGTTAGTTACCGCCAACGTGTAAGCATACATTGATATGCGTACAGGCAAGAACAGGCCATGCAAGGCGTTCCGCGCCATTGCGTAAAACAGCCCATTACATGGAATTCGTTCCGCGTCTGCCATGTAAGCGTTTGAACCTGCATCGCATTGAAACGTAAGCGAACACGCAAGGGCAAAAAAAATAAGCGTATCAGGCGGGCTATGCCTTAACGGGTGTAGCCCGCTTTTGTAAGACTTTTGATTAACGTACTGATTGTTAATCAAAGGGCTTATGCCCTTAATATAACAAGATATTAAGGAGATACAACAATGAATTCAACTGAAATGCGCAAGAACCTTGAAAGCGATATCCAGAACCTGAATGGCCTTATCCTTGAGAACAAGCCCAACGACGAAATTGCAAAGCTGCTGCACGGCGTGAGCGAAAACGTAAGCAAGCTTAATCTCATGGTTATGAATGAGGAATTTTCCGTGCTGCGGGCATCTGATAAGCCCATGTACAACGCAATCATGTCGTTGGAAGTGAGCAAGATAACGTTAGGGCAGGATAAGGAAAACGGCAAGTATATGCTTGTCGACGGGAAAAAGATTATCGACTTGGCGGCGTTCAACCGTTTCTGTGAACCTCAGAAAATCAGTAACGAATCCGGCTGGGTGTACCGGGCGGATAACATGGCGCGTCTGCTGTCCGCTTATGCAACGGCGGAACTTGGCGGAGACTGGAAGGAATTGCTTAACGTGTACCGCATGGATAAGCATACGGAACGTACTCAGGAAAAGAACCCTATCAGCAAAACAACGTTGACGAAAGAGCTCCAGCGTATGGTGGATGCTATCATATTCGAGGACAATGGCGAAGGAAAGAACATTTATAAGGTAACGTCTCAGGATATCGCCTTTATGGTGCTGACGGCGTGCAAAGCAGGTAAAAAGCCTAAGACTGTGGCTATGCCTAAAGGAAATACCATAATCAAACTGGTTGTGCAGGTTATCAACCGCGTCATAACCGGAACGTCCTATGAATCACTGTACGAGCGCAACAAATGAAAAGGAATTTGCCTTGCGTTTTATTCCTAAGCGTGATATGATTAGCGCAAGGGTATGGCCTTTCGCTTTTTAACCGATAGTTTATGTTGTAGTGGGCTATCGGGGTGTGTGTCACGGAATGTCATACCCCGTCATAAATCATAGATTAAGCCTCGCGCAATGGTGTGCGGGGTTTGCTTGTATGATTTGGAAAAGCCTTGCCTTATCGGGCGCGGTATGGTAAGCTTTTACATAAACGCAAGAAGGAGGAGAGGATGAAGGAAATCATAGATATTACCCCTATGAGCGAGGAAGAACGCTTCTGGGCGTCTATGGGAAAAGCCTTAGAAGCAAAAGCTAAAGAAAACGCAAAATCGCTCTGGGCTGTGAATAAGGAAAGATATAATGATATGCATAAGGCTTACGATTTACTCAAGGAAATCGTAACCGAATACGATGAGAATGCCACATTCGAGTGTCAAATGAACGACATTTTCCCCGATATTGGCGAAATAACTGTATATTGTACGGATTTAACCGTAAGGGTATACAGCATGGATGCCATAAGGGAAGTAATGAATCTTGTAGACAATTTTGAAATCGTCCCAACAACGAACGATAGAATCATGATAGGATTGACATTCCTAAACGTAATGACAAAAAGGAAATAAACACAGAACTCAATTACGGGTCACGCAACGGCGTGGCCTTATTTTTATACCCAAAAATGCGAAGGTGCAAGCCGCGCAGGGTTCGGCAAAGGAGGAAACAACAATGTCTAAATGGGAAATCATGCAGCGCGTGGCAGATACGCGCAAGGAAATCGAAACGTTTGCGCAAGACTGGGCGGACGTGCCGGGCGGAACGCGCAACCCGCTTGCCGTGGCCGACTGGGAAAGACTGTGGCGGCAACTGGATGAACTGTTCGCGGCCTTGCGGGGCTGTGCCGTGGCGTAGGAGGAAACCATGCAGAAAATCATATCGAATAAGATTAGGTGCAAGAAGTGCGGGGACGTTATCGAAAGCAAACACGTCCACGACTTCAAGCTATGCAAGTGCGGCGCGGTTGGCGTGGACGGCGGGCATGACTATTTGCGGCGGCTGGGGAATCCCGATAACTGGGAAGATCTGAGCGAAACCACGGAGGAACCCGACTTAACGCTGGAGGAATTTCAGGCCAAACTGAAACGCCAGCAAAGCGTTGATAAAGCCTTGGCCATTCTGCTAACGGCAACGGACGGCGTAAATAAACCATTTCAATATGTGGCAGGGGAAATCACATTGGATGAGTTAGAGGCTCGTGTAGACAACTTAGAATTCTTGGACGCTTAACGGCGTCTTTTTTTATTGGAGGAAAAAATGAAACACTATAAGCTCCGCCCGTACAGCGTGGCGTGGTACGCGGTGCAAACGGCAGGAATCGTCTTTTTAATCGCCACATGGTATATAATATTCGTGCTCATCTCAGCTATGTAACAACAGAAAGGGAAAGTGGATATGGAAAAGTATATTTGTGCGAACTGCGGTGCGGTAATCGAAGACGAAGAAGCAATGATAACGGCGCAGGATGGCAAAACGTTTTGCAATGAGGAATGCGTCGAAGATATGGGCTATATGCTGTGCGAGCACTGCGGGGAATGGACAGATGACTGGATAGAGACGACCGACCGCTCTTGCTTTTGTAGCAAGGAATGCGCCGAAGGAGCGGGTTATTACAAGTGCACGGACTGCGGTGACTGGGAACCTAACTGCGTGGAAGTGCCGCACAAGGGCATGGTGTGCAGATACTGCCGTGAGCATGGCGAGTATCATAAGTGTGCGGATTGCGGGGACTGGTACCGTGTTTGGGATATGCGCAACGATGATAATGATGTATGGGTGTGCGACTGGTGCTATGATGAAGGCTGGTATACCTGCGACAACTGCGGATGCTTGGTACGTGCTGATGATGTTCACACAATCGACGGTTGCCATTACTGCGAAGCCTGCGCGGAGGAAATGGAATCCGCAACTATTCACGACTATTCGTACAAGCCAGACCCCGACTTTTATGGGAAGCGGGAGGACTTCGCTCACGGCACACCGCTGTATATGGGCGTGGAGTTGGAAGTGGACAAAGGCAAAGACCCGGAAAAATTAGCCGAGGAATTGCAGGGCAATGTGGCGGAAATCTACTGCAAGCATGACGGCAGCCTCGAGGATGGCGTGGAAATTGTGTCCCATCCCTGCACACTTGCCTACCACATGGATGAACTTAACTGGGAATGGATACGGAAGAAATGCTGTGAGTACGGGTTCACATCGCACGACGCCGGAACGTGCGGCCTGCATGTACACGTCAACCGTGATTTCTTCGGCAATACCCAAACTGAAATCGACTTGAACATCGCCAAGGCTGTGCTGCTGGTCAATCGGTTCTGGGAATCACATATGATACCGTTCAGCCGCCGCACGGAAGAACAGCTAAACCATTGGGCAAGCAAGAACGAAATCACGCTGGAGGATGATGACAACGATGCTACACTTGCCAACAAGGCGCGTGACTTACGCAACAAAGGCCGATATTACGCCGTCAACCTAAGAAACGCCAACACGATAGAGTTTAGACTGTTCCGAGGAACGCTAAAAGCCAGCACATTCAATGCAACACTTCAATTCGTAGATACCCTTTGTCGATTCGCTAAGGAACTAAACATCAACGACATAAATAAAACCACATGGGAAGATATATTCCGCGACGTGGATTACCCAGACCTTATTGACTATTTGACCAAGAGAACAACATTCCATAGACAACAGGAGGCAGCATAATCATGTGCATTATAGTAGTAAAGAAGGCCGGCATAGCAGCACCCAGTGATGAAATGTTCGAGAATATGTGGAACCATAATCCGGACGGCGCAGGCTTCATGTACACGGCCAACGGCGGCGTGTGCATCGAGAAAGGATTCATGGAATACAAAGACTTCTATAAGGCATACAAGCGCGTAGAGGGCAAGATAGACACTGTGCAGACGCCTATGATATTCCACTTCCGCATAACCACACACGGTGGCACATCGCCTGAGAACACGCATCCGTTCCCTGTGACGGACAATCTGAGTGTGCTGCGGAAACTCATGTGCAAAACCAGTCTGGGTGTGGCGCACAACGGCATACTGAGCGTGCAGCCGAGGAGCGGCATAAGCGACACTATGGAATACATACTGACCCAGCTTAGCACCATGAAATGTATCAACAAACACTTCCCGCAGGACAAGTATTTCCGCAAGCTGATAGAAAACGAAATAGGCGGCTCACGGCTTGCATTCCTCGACATGGAAGGTAACATCAGCACCGTGGGGGACTTCGTGACAGACGAGCAAACCGGATTGATGTTCAGCAATACGTCCTACAAGACACCGAAATACTGGACTCCGACCAAGAGCGTGTGCGACATTTTTGACCTTGGCGGCACAGTAACCCTTGACGGCAACAAATACAGCGACTACGGCGAGTTTTACGTGGATAAAAAGGGAAATGTGTATGGCTACAACTGGGAGGATGACATGCTCTATCCCAGCGAGCGGGCAGAGTTGGAGGGCGGAGCCAAGTACGATTCAAAGCTGGCCGAGCTGATGCCGTATTGCATGGATATCAGCTTTGAGGAACTGCTGGACTACGAGGATGAATACGATCGCTGCTATTGGTGTGGCGAGATAAAGCGCAAGGATAAGCTGGAACACACGGAAATAGGTATGCTGTGCGAGGATTGCATGGCAGAGCTGGAAAGGTAACAATGACCAAGGAATTTGAAACACGAATACAAAAAGAGAGGATAATTGATACCAAGATTTATCGTTATGTTTATGAATGCGACTTCGATAAGGCTGTAATTAAGAGGCTGCCCATAAGGGAGCTCGATACCACAGCGGCACTAACAGATTGGGAAATTGTTAAGATATACAGGTGAGGTGATATAATATGGCTAACAGATCATTCTATGTGGATGAGATATACCGCAACGAAAACGACGATTTCTATACCGGCTTGGCACTGGAACACAACGAGTGGCTCAAAGATAGATATAAATTTGAAAAGGTGGCAGATCCGTACACGACTTGTAAGGGCAAGACTATGCGTTGTGAGTACAGCCAGATATTCTATCCAGACAGTCAGATGTTGCTCTGCAACGAGATTGCGAGTGTGGATGGGAACCTGTATGACAACCTTGAGAGCGGTGAGTTGTGCCGCTACTACGATGCCGACGGCAACGAGGTGGACGCGGATGACGATTGGGAGAATGAGGAACCAATAGAAATCTACCAGTATTATCTGATTGACCGCGCCACGGCAGAACGGCTGAAGGAACACACGGACGAAATCATCTTCTACTGCGAGATGCTTGACCTGTGCGTGCTGGGTGTGACGCACTGGGGCACCGGCTGGGATTATGTCGAGACGGACTTTGTGTATTGAGGGGGAATAATAAATGGCAGTGAAAGTATATAGTGTATACGGTCTTATTAGCGAGTATCAGCGTATGCATCCTAACGGGCACTTTTTTGACAGAGATACACTCAAATTCTTTGGGGAAACGGTAAGCTCCATGCGGCTGTTGAAGGGAACTGTGAAAGTGACGGATAGTATGGGTGAAGAACACACCTGTTATGTTCTCAGCAGCTTGCAAAAGAAACACCCAATGGGGCCGCGCCGTGCGTACCATCATTTTGATGTAGAAACACTGGAACATGTTGTGAAGTAAGGAGGGGTGGAAATGGAAGTAAGGGTGCAAGCTGAGTTACAGCGCATTTTAGATGATGAATTGCGGTGGGTTTTAGACAGTAAGGAAGGTGACGACTATTATTGCACTTATCCTGCCGACTATCGTGACGAAATATCATCGTCGGACATAAAGGAAATCTTTCAAAACGATGACCCGGACACCGCATTTTATGAGGCTATTGATGATGGGTGGTTCTGGAACATAGAAGACATGAAAACCGATACCATGTCTAATGTGAAATTGGCATGGGATGAGGACGTTGCCGAGTGGGATGAAGTTGAAGATGAAATCACTGCCTATATTGATGAGCACGTACATTGGCAGCCAGATTATCGCCACTATCTCGACCAGAAAGTAAATGTCGACATTCTCATAGATACGGGCGATGGCAATTACGATTATGTTCTAAATTGTGTGTACCCGGAAGATGATGAAATTAATGATAAAGCGGCCTTAATGTGGTTAACCGAACAGATGGGGTATACCAAGGAGCAGCTTAATAAGGCGCGGAAGGGCACAGATTTTGGCGGCAGTGCCTATTTGAAATCGATTGAGCAAGAACTTGCGAATCGTGCCAGCGACATGCAACAGTTGGTATTTCTGGTGTCAATGACATTGGGTGAGTGTTTGCAACTGAATCAACGCATTGCTGCAAGCCAGAATCCTGAGTTTCGTTATGAGCCTTGGAAAAACACCAGCGAGGATTACATTACCGTGCCGCGCACCGTCATGTGCGGGTTGTTTGACAAGTGGAGCGGCGCTGGCAGCGTGTTGGAAATTGAATTAGAGAAGGATTTGCGGATTCCGCTGAAATTCATAGACGCGGCAATACCAGACGAAGCTGTATCCAAATGGAATATCAGCAATGTATACGCGATGTGTGCATCGGCGTGGCGCACAGAATTAGTTAAGGAGGAACGATAAATGGCATATACAATACACCCCTACAGTACGGGCAAAGGAAACACAATCAAAAGCGTAAACGACGATATATCAAGCATAATGTCACGGATGATTCAGATAGCAGGGCGATTATGTGAGAACTATGCGGGTAATATATACTATTCGTTGGCCGGATATTATTACGACGTGCGTGAGAATTGTAACTATGACAAGCTAATAGTATTTCAAGAGAACGGTATAACTGAACGCAGCATCGAAAATAATACTGTAGACCGTAAACCCGAAGGAATTCAGTATTGGAGACTGACGTGGGATCCCAAAGAACATGTAGGTACGCTTATAAGAGTTAATTTGAGGAGGAAAACAGATGACTGACACTCACGAATTTGCAATCTACTTTGAAGACCTGACGGAAAAGGCACAGCGGTCGCTGCTGATACATGCCGGCATATCAGACCCCGCCTATATGAACTGGGATGTGTTCCCCGTGGCAACCATCAGCCTTGATGAGGAGGACAAATGATAAGCAATCACGCCGCGGAAAACGGATACCACTACAAAATCAGCCTATTGGCCGATGGCAAATTTCACATCCAATGTATTGATTCATGGGCATACACTTACGGCCAGTATTACACCGACCGAGCACAACTGTATAAGACCCTGCACGAAGCACGCAAATCGCTTTTCACAACGCGCCGCACGATAGTTATGCCAGACGGTACTGAGCAGAGGAACTGTGGTTAAAGAAGGAAACGGAATGACACAGTACGATACCCGCAAGGAAGCGGAAGAAGCCTGTTGCGGCGATGAAACCATTGTCAGGGTTTGCGGCGGCTGGCTGGTGATGACATGGCAGGAGCTACAGAAATAAGTAATTCTTATATAGGCTCCAAATACACGTTATGAGCGGTTTTATATCTTACACGACCAAATTACCTACAAAATAATAAAAACGTCACAGAGGGGCTATTTGAGGCTCTGGTGGCATCTGAGGAGGTATAACTATGTATTTTGAATTTTATCCCAAACGGCTGATTGCATGGATTATCGTTATCGTGATATTGACGTTCTTATCGAACTGAGGAAGAAGAAAGCAATGTTTCACTTAATGGCATACAACAAAGATCAAGACAGATATGATGAATGGCAATCCGGGACGCTTCAGGAGATACAGGCGGAGGCACTGTCTTGCCGGGACTTACTGCGAAGCGATGACTTGAGAGATGCCAGTGGTGAACCATATGATTGGATGGAAATATGGGATGATAATGGCACGAGAGATATCATAACCACAGAGCATATATATACGACATGTTTGAAGAAATAGAGGAGGAAAGCAATGGGTTATTACAGTGATGTGGCGCTGACGTTGCGCAAGGAAGATGCAGTCGAATTGGTTAGAAAAGCGAAAGTAGAATGTGAGAGCGCATACAGGACTTTATCGGCGGCAAAGATAGTTGACCACGATGAGTATGTATCATTCCTTTGGTACAGCATCAAGTGGTATCACTTTGACGATGTGGTATTTATAACCGATTTCTGTCACGAGTGCGAGGATTATTCACTCAAACGCATAGGTGAGGAATACAGCGATATAGATGAGGAAATGGGTGGTGAGGATTACGACATGGCAGATTGTTGTATGATAGTACGCGACTTTGAAATAGGCTCCAGTAAAGGTGAGCTTACTATTGACAAGTTAGCGCAGGAGGAACACTAAATGACCGACAGTGAATACATATCCGCCTTAAAACTGCTCATAGATTCCGCCATAAGCGTAGGCAGAGACTGGCTCTGGAATGACAGCGACATCATGGATACGCTGACGGATGAGAACGGATTCGGGCTGACATACGATGACTTTGTTATGGCGGGTTTCAAGGAGGTGGCAGATGAATATTTTCATTGATACAGAGGCAATGCGGTTTGTGACCGAAAAGGAACTGCGGCAGGAGTTTGAGCAGCTCAAGCGGGAACAGCCGGAAGAATATGATTACACGTTTGAGCAGTACATACAGAACTGCACAAGCAAGAACGGCACATTGGAGGAGACAAGATGAAACTGTACGTCAGCTCTGCCACGGGCAGTATATATGACGAGAACACCCTGCGCGAAAGCTTCTTTATGATGCGCAACGCCGCGCCGAGGGAATACGATTACGGTTCCAGTGAGTACATCCGCAGAATGGTGGAGGACAAGCAGGAGCTGTATGAGCTAACGCCGGAGCAGATGATGAGCATAATGGTGTCGTTGCTGGCGGCAAACAAGCGAGAACAGGCAAGAGAATTAGCGGTAGCATGGAGGGCATAGGCAATGGAAATTAAAAGAGAACCCATAAGCGGAATGGCATTGTATCTTAATAATATGACGAACAAGCTGTATCTGGAACACGGATTAGGGTGTTTGGCAATACCATACACACCAGAAAACTTAAAGTACGCCGTAAAAGCATTCGATGTGATGTCGCAGCAAATCACTCAGGCCGTTGCAACATTTGCTCAAAAGATGGCGTTTATTGAGGAGATAATGTGACCATGAAATATCATATGGATACTTATTCGCTCATAAGCGTGGCAAATTATCTTGGTTTCCTTGAAGGTGCTGGCCGCATGGAGATAGATGAGGAAGACCAACTGTACGGCATAATGGAGCAAATTGACGAGGATGTCATTAAAGCATGTGAATCTACTTTGGATTTGGGATTCGACTTTTGGACTGAGGTAGACCACTCATTAAGACGGCAAGGGGTGTTAAAGGATGCCAAGTAACTTACTACAATTCAAGCCGCGAGTGGTGGAAACGCCGTACATACTCATCTGCACTAAGTGCGGAGAGGAAAACGAAGGCACGGCGAATTTCTGCTCACATTGCGGCAAAGCGTTAAGGCCGCAGTTGCGCAGCACCAAGCAACAGTACGCGCCGCTGACTAAGCACACAAAGGTTCCGCTCAAAACAATGGCCGAGATAACCGCCATGGAACACTCTTTGCAGGACACCAAGCGCAGGCGTCTCGCGTACAGGAATTTGGTTCTGTTCCGGCTTGGGTGCAACGTTGGATTGCGTGGCGGGGATTTGGTGCAGCTCAAGGCCGGGCAGTTCATTGGCAAGGACAGCAGCCCCAAGGATACGGTGTATGTTATCGAGCAGAAAACAGGCAAGGGCAGGGAACTGAAGATAAGCGACGAGGTGGCGGCGATGGTCGCCCAGTACACGGATGATATGCATCTGGCAAGCGAGGATTTCCTGTTTGGTTCGCAGAAGGGCGGATGCCTGACCCGCAAAACGCTCAACGACGACATAATCGTTCCGGCGGCAGAACGGCTGGGGTGGAATCCGCTGCTGTATGGCAGCCACACCATGCGCAAGACATACGCCTACCGCTTCTACACGCAGGCACAGCATCTAAGTCAGGAACGTGGGTATAGGGCGCTGTCGATGCTCTGTAAGGAATTGGGGCATAGCAACGAGGCCATAACGCTTTGCTACATAGGTATCGAGGCAGAGGAAATCAAAGAGATATGTAACCTGTCGGCAAAGGACTATGACTGGGCATTTGCACAGGCATTACGGGATGAGTTAGGGGAGGATTAGGAATCGCAGATAGCGGTTCTTTTTATATAGTAAGCACTATGAAAATTTTATCAACACCGCCATTCAACTCGGTCAAAACATTCATACAGGAATACTACCGCCGCAACCCGGACGGGCACTACTTCGACCCGGAGATGCTGAAGTATTTTGGGGAGGACAAGGCGCTCATGCGGGTAATAAACAGGGCGATGATGCTGGCCACGGATATGTTCGGCAATGGCCCGTTCAAACCGTATTATGTGCTGGTGCGCCCGCCGAAGGTGAAATACCGAGTGGAAACGTGGGACTGTGTTCTGTTTGACGTGGAGACATTTCGCCCGATAACAAGCGAATTTACGCCAGTAACAGAACGGCAAGGATCTATTCAGAATGCAGTAAAGCATGAGATTTGGCTGAGTTAGGAGGGAAGACGATGATAGCAGGAGCATTGGCAACTTTATTGGCAAGCGGCGCGTACTTTGCGGCGGACAGCATCAAGACGAACGCCAACATATACCGCAACGCCAACCGCATGGATGACGAGGGCGTATTCTGGCCCACCAATCCGGAAGTGGAGCGCATGTTGCAGCACGACATTCGCAGCCTGTGGGAGACTGGCAAGCGCGACTTCATACCGGAGGGGCTGGAAGGATTCTTCGAGGAAAACAACAGCGCGAGGGGAGCTTACTTCGATGCCTTAGCCGCGCAATGTATGCTGGAAAACGGCTGTAAGCCCATGGATGCGTGGGGTTCGTTCAATCGGCATACTTATAATTGCTTTTTGCAGTACAACAGATCGTATGGTGCGGATGCAAACGAGTGGCTGCGCATACACAAACCGGAAATCATTTTGGCGCGGATTGAGAGAACTAAGAAGATAATCCATGAAGCGCAGGTAGCCTCGAAGAAGGCGGCGGATAAGAACAAAATAATATTCGCTATTGTCTTGACGCTCTGCTTGAGTCTGATAGTCGTGGGCATAGTCAAAATGGCAATAGTTAAGAACGAGTTGGTAGCGCAGTTCAGCCAGTTGTCCTTCTATCCGCATCCCGATATCACAAAGGCCATCAACGAGTGTGCTCATATGGACAGCGATTACAATGCTGGGGTACGTTATCTGGTTTGGGGCATACTACTGTCCAGTCTGGTGTTGATGATGGGGTTGCCGATGGTAAAAGGCGCAAAGATAACGGTAAAGTTATGATATAACCGAGTTGAAATGCAGCAGGCAAAAGGTAGGTATACTGGGTAAATACAAAATCAAGTGGGACAAAGTCCCACTTGATCCGCCGTCGTTCATTAAAAGTTGGGACAAAGTCCCAACTTTCGTAAACATACTGAGTAAATATAAAATCAGTTGGGACATTGTCCCAACTGATCCGCTTTATACTCTGTGCAGCACGGTTGCGAATAAAGGCCTTTTGTGCTAAAATTCCGGTAATAAAAACAGTAGTTGAAGGGGCAAGTATGAGCGAAGCGAGAGTCCTATATTGTCAAAGCTGCGGAGCGATGCTTAACGTGGAGGCCAACCGTGCCTACATTTTTTGCCAGTACTGCGGCGCGAAGAACGTAATTGCGTCCGAGCAGATGAAGACCAACATAAACATCGGCGGCATTCAGATAACGGCAAAAACGGAAATAGAGAACATAATCGCCTCCGCCGAGTACGCCGTTTCCATAGGTCAATACAGCAAGGCAAACGAAATGCTTGTTGCGGCAATCATGAGCGGCTATGATGATTACCGCATATACATCACAAAGGCCAAGATAGACCTGCAGCTTGACCACAACCGCAGCCTGTTCGAAAGCCTGCGCAAGCTTCAGCAGCTTGAGCAGCGTCAGAACGGCAATCAGGCTGTTACGGCGGCCATTCGCGAGTTTATGCATTACCGCGGCAAAAACGGCGTTACCGCACTGCACATCTCAACCTTCCATGAGCAGATGGATATGGTGGTCTACTGCGTGGAGCATGGAAGCGACGTGAATTGCATTGCCGGTGTGAACTGCGTAACGCCCATCAGCATTATGTTCGTGCCCATATCAAGCAAGCTTACCGGGCTTGACGGCACACCGTTCGTTCATCACAAGGCAGCCGTGAAGGAGATTCGCCGCTACCTGATGTCCTGCGGCGCAAGGGATTCTTTCAGGTTTGGATATTGAGTTGCCGGATCAGTTGTGACAAAGTCACAACTGATTTTTGTATACCGCTGTAGCCTGCTGTGCCCTTTCAACACGATGGTTGAACGCATCTATCCAACTAACAGCAGCGGACAGAAGAACAGAGAGGCCGAAATTCACAGCAGCGTTCAATGCCGCTGCACCCAGTGCCGCCCAGTTAAAGCCCTTGTTGAGTTTGTCGAGAGCGACGACACCACCGTTGGCGGCCTGTATAGCGGCATTGGCAGTAGTGGACACGCTTTGAGATAAATCCGATATCTCCTCATTTAGTTCGGACGCAGACAGTTTACCCCTATTCATTAAGTCAACAAGCTGATTGTAATAGGTAATATCCTTGATATCTTGTTTAGAGTACCATGAGCGGATAGTTGCAGATTGCCCACCTATCAATGTACCTGTTTTAGCAGCAATTATCAACAAATACAAAACACCGGCTACAGTGTTTTCGTATCGCCAATTATTATGATATAATTATATAGAGAGGTGATGCAGTTGTGAGAACCATATATGTTACCTATTGTGACCACTGTGGATATATTGACACCAAAGGCAAGCACAATATATGTCCATTCTGCAATAGCGTACTGCAAGAGTCTGATTGGGAACTCAAGGAAGCGCGTTGCTGCATGGAATTTGAACGCAAAAACATGGAAGAAGATATCTTCCGCCATTTTGTCAAGAACAACAAGAATTTTAATATGGAGGCATATCAAAATAGACTACAAATATCTAAAGAACAAGAGAAGCATAGAGAACGAGAGATCGAAGTAACAAACCGTCAAATAGAGGCTGAGTGGGCCGCTCGACGTGCCGCTGAGCAAGCTAACGCTCCCCGCTGTCCCACCTGCGGCAGCACCGACCTGAAGAAGATAGACGCGCTTGACCGGGCGATATCCGTATCCTTCTTGGGGCTGGCATCGGGCAAGATAGGCAAGAGTTTCAAGTGCAACCATTGCGGGTATATGTGGTAAAACGGTAGGGGGGAGCCATGATGAGTGGCTTCCTTTGCTGATTTGCGAACTGCTATCGAAAGGGGAAGTTGTGAAAGTTTCACAACTTGCCACTTTATTGTTCTCAAATGCAAAATGCGGCATAGAGAGGAACGATTTTTTTATTGCCCTCAAGGCCGAAGTTTTTTGCAGAGAGCTTGATAGCATAGGCGGGCTTGTAGGTGTCCATATAGACCTTTAAGCTCTTGGCTCTGGTGTTGTCGGCAGACTTGACCTCAATGGGAATGAGCTGTCCGTCACGCTGAATGATAAAATCAATTTCAGCGCCACGCTCGGACTCCCAATAGTAGGTGTGGTAGCCGTTAATGGAGAGTTGCACATTGACATAGTTCTCCGCCATACCGCCCTTGAAGTCATTGATTTCCTCGACCATATAGAGAATATCATTGGCGGCTAAATCCTTCTTGGCGCAAAGCAGCCCTAAGTCGGACACATAAATCTTGAACGCATCAATATCACGGTAGTTTTCAAGCGGCTTTTTGATTTGCTCTACCTTGTAGACCTGTGACACGATACCGGACAGGCAAAGCCATTCGATTGCATTTTCAAATTCGGAAGCCCGTCCGCCTTTCTTAATCAGCTTATATTGGAAACGGGTATTCTTCTTGGAAAGCTGAACTGTAATACTATCATAAACAAGCATGATTTTCTTGATTTTATTCGGCGTATTATACTTGCCCATATCATTGAGATAGCTTGCAAGTATCGTATCCTGTATATGGCGGACAAGGATATAGTCCTTTGTTTCAGCAAACTGCATCACGCACTCCGGCATACCGCCGACCACAAGATACTGACGGTAAAGCTGCATTGCGGCATCGTGTAAGGCAGACGGCAACGGCGTATCGGTTTGGAAGCACTTTTTAATCTGCTCTACCAAGTCGTTCTCACCGAGCGCCAACATAAATTCCTCCATATCCATAGGATAGAGCGTTTTCATATCGACCTTTCCTACGGGGAAAGAGAATTTTGCTCTGTTGACCGCAACGCCGAGCAAGCTGCCTGCGGCAATGATGTGGTAATCTGGAGTATCCTCGCAGAAGTATTTAAGCGAAGTCAAAGCCTTTTCGCAGAGCTGCACCTCGTCAAAGACTATCAGTGTTTTTTCCTTTACGATAGTCTGACCTGCGATATGGGACAAAATCGGTATCAGATAATCGGGGCTGATGTTTTCCTCAAAGGTTTCGTTCAGCCTTGGATTGGTTTCAAAGTTGAAGTATGCCACATTTTCGTAATGGGTGCGCCCGAACTCCAGAATGGAATAGGTCTTTCCGACCTGTCTTGCACCTTGTAAAATAAGGGGCTTGCGGTGAACGCTATTTTTCCAAGCTTCCAAAAAAATCATAAATTTCCTGTACATAATCAGACCTCCTTAAAGGTACTAAGTACAGTATAACGAATATTCGCGTAAAAATCAATGAACTTTTGTTGCGTATTTGCACTAAATAACATGAATGCGCTATTTCAAGAAATGTGCGATATGTTTTCAATGGGTTACCGCCCCTTTTTTATTTGAAATTTGCAACATGACCGCATTTTGATACAAGCGGGTTCTTTTGTGCTATAATCGGCAATGATAAACGAACGAAGGAGGACGCGGGCATATGCGAGCATATAATCAAAATCAAGGCTACGGTTAGCGGAAGGCGGAACACGGGGCGAAGCCCAAAGGATCCGTTGACCTGCAAATCTAAATCATCATTTCATATTTAAGAAGGCAAAATGAACATCATAATCGAATACAAGAGGTTTCACGGAACAAGCAACGAATCAGCTAAGTTATTAGCATATCTATCAGTCTTTATACATATCATCAAACATAATCAATGAACAGGAGCGAGTTAAATGCACGTTAAGAACATATATCCCACCACAACCACCAACGAAGACCTTATAGGGCTGGCCGAGATGGCAAGCACATATCTTAGCAGCATGCCGGCGGCGCTTGCGACTAACGAGATATTGGCCGTGCCTACCGAGCGCGTCATAAGGCGCACAAAAGGAGAACGATAATAGGTGATAGCAATATACGCCAGGCAGTCCTTGGATAAAAAGGACAGCATATCAATCGAAACACAGATAGAACTATGTAAGAAGGAGATAGAGGACGAGCCATATAAAGAATATGTAGACAGAGGCTACAGCGGCAAGAATACGAACCGCCCGCAGTTCAAGGCAATGATGCAGGACGTGGAGAATGGCGTTATAAGCAAGATAATAGTCTATAAGCTTGACAGACTCAGCCGCTCCACGCTCGACTTTGGCGAGCTTATGGACGCATTGAGCAAGCACAGCGTTGAGTTCTCATCCACAAGGGAGAAGTTCGATACGTCAACGCCCATAGGCAAAGCCATGCTCAATATAATAATGGTGTTTGCGCAGCTTGAGCGCGAAACCATTCAGGTGCGCGTGCAGGATAACTTCCGCATGCGCTCCGCCCGCGGGGCATACGACGCCAAAGCCCCATACGGATACGCAAAAACAAAGGTGATGGTGCATGGCAAAGTTGTAAGCACCTTAAAACCGGACAAGGCGTATTCACTAATGGTCAAAAAGATATTTGAGCAGTACGCCTATACGTCCACATCGTTAGGCTACCTCGCCCGCACGCTCAACCAGCAGGGCATAAAGTCCGCAAACGGCGCAGCATGGGACTCCTGCAAGCTGAGTAAGCTGCTGTGCAACCCGATCTACGTCAAGGCCGATGCCGAGGTATACAAGTACTACCGCGCCAAGGGCATGGAGATAACCAATGATATAGACGACTTCCGCGGGCAATACGGCTGCGTAACATACGGTCAATGGGACAGGGCGAAGAACAAGTTCGCTCAGCTTTCGGGGCTAACGTTGTCCATAGGTCTGCATGAAGGCATTATTGATGCAAAGACATTCCTTGCCTGCCAGTACAAGCTTGCCGACAATACGCAGATAAATAACACCGGCCGCGGCAAGCATTCTTGGCTGACGGGGCTGCTGAAGTGCGGCTGCTGCGGCAAGGCTATGAAGGTCATGACGTATAAGGACACGGCTACGTTCAGATGCTCCGGTGCGATGAACACCGGGTTGTGCAGCGATTCGCCATCCGTTGGCGTGCGCGAAATAGAGGAGGCTGTTGAGCGGGAGATATTCGCCCATGTAGCGCGGCATCAGGAACTGGTGGTTCAGAAGCGCAAAGAGGAGGACAACAAGGCGCACAGCTATAAAATCGCCATAGCAAAACTGGATGACCAGATATCCAACCTTATAACCGCCCTTGCCGACGGCACGGAGCTGACCATGAAGTACATAAACGGCAGGATAAGCGAGCTGCAAAAGCAGCGCGACATCTTGGCCGCCGAGCTTCAGCAGTATAAGAACGCCACCAAGCAGCAGGATGATATAAAGCAGTTCCATGACATAATCAACCTTTGGCCAGGCATGACCATCCCGCAAAAGCATGAAATAGCCATGATGCTCATCAAGCGCGTGGAAATTCAGGAGGATACGACGAGGATATATTGGAAGTATGATCTGTAGTTTTGCAGTACATGTGCAGACATAAGCACATACTTGGGTTCACTCCCGGACAGTTTCATTTACACGCATATAATCGCTTATATAGATAATAATACGGCTTAAATGGAAATAAACGATTTCACTTTTCCGACATCATTAGCTATAATGATGCAGTCTGCCGATAAGGCAGAATCATTGAAGAAATGAGGGAAAGATTCTAATGAAGAAAATCACTGCACTTTTGCTTGTGCTTGTGATGGCTCTTGGACTTTCTGTTGGCTGCGCCCAGCAGGAAGTCAATACTCAGCCCGATCCTACCGAGGCTCCTGCTGCCACCGAAGCACCTGTTGCTGAGGCCACTCCGGAAGTTGTCGCTTCCGCCGAACCCGAAAAGCCCGAACTCTCCGGCACGATGAAGGTCGTTGCTACCGGCGACGTTTACGGCCCCCTGTTTGAAGAGTTCACCAAGGACACCGGCGTTACCGTTGAAGTTCTGTCCATGTCCTCCGGCGAAGTGCTCTCCAAGCTCCGCGCTGAGGGCGGCACTCCTTCTGCTGACCTGTGGTTTGGCGGCGGAATCGATGCTTTCATGAGCGCTGCTGACGACGGCCTGCTCGAACCCGTTGTATTCGATGCCGCCAACGATCTCGCTCCTGAATTCCGCGATGCGGACGGTTACTGGTACTCCAAGGGCATCACTATCGTTGGCTTCCTTGTAAACGATGGCCTGCTCGAAGAGCTGAAGCTCGATAAGCCCGCTTCCTGGGACGATCTGACCAAGGAAGAGTATAAGGGAGAAATCGTAATGTCCAACCCCGCCGTGTCCGGCACCAACTACGCCGTGGTCAATGCTCTGCTGCAAGCCAAGGGCGATGCCGGCTGGAATTACTTTGAAAAGCTGAACGAGAACATTGCTTACTACGGCCGCCGTGGTTCCGACCCGAAGAACAAGGTCACCGCTGACGAGTTTGCCATCGGCATCACCTATGTTGACCCCAGCATTGAAAAGCTGACCGAAGACTACAATGTTTCCGTTATCTATCCTTCCGATGGTATACCTTGGGTATCCGAAGGTGTAGCCGCGTTCAAGAACGCTGAAAACGTTGAAGCCGCCAAGTACTTCATCGAATGGCTCTTCAGCAACGACGATCATCTCCGTCAGCTTGCTTCCATAGAGAACAAGACCGGCGTCAAGATCATCAAGCCCTCTATCGAAGGCGTTGAACTGACCTACGATGCTTCCATCCTGATGGATGAAGACCTGTCCCTGTTCGGTAAGCAGCGCGAGGAGATCCTTGCCCGCTTCGAACCCATGATGGGCGACAAGGCCGCTCAGGAATAAATGACGGCCGCTTCTAAAAGCACAAATAAAAGGGCATGTAACAATGCCCTTTTTCGCGTTAAGGAACGGGCGGGGGATATGGTCGTGCTGTGCATACTGCTCGGCGGGGTGCTGCTGTTTATACTGTGGCCCATGCTTTGCATAGCGCTGCGCAGCTTCCGTGCAGCAGACGGCGGCTTTACGCTTGAAGCATACGGTAATGTGCTTGCCAAGTACGGCACAAGCATGCGAAACAGCGTGGTGGTTGGCATATGCACAGCCGTATGTACAACCGTATTATCGCTTTCCGCTGCGCTTACCTGCGCCACTCGCCGTTCGTGGGGACGCACGCTGTGCATGATTCTTCTGACTGCGGCAATGGTAGCGCCGCCATTCGTATCGTCGCTTGCGTATATTCAGCTGTACGGCCGACGTGGATGGATAACATATCGTTTGTTGGGACTCAGCTGGAATCCGTACAATCTTGCTGGCGTTGTGGCGATGCAGTCGCTCTCGTTCACGCCGCTCAATGCGCTGTTCCTGCTGGGCGTGCTTGATAAGCTGGATGCTGACAGTCTGCGTTCGGCGCGCGATTTGGGAGCAAAACCTTCCGCTATACTTAGGGACATTGTTCTGCCGCTCATGCGCCCGGGACTGCTTGTAAGCATGCTGCTTTCGTTCGTTCGCTCCCTTGCGGATTACGGTACGCCTGTTATTATAGGCGGTCGCTCGGTAACGCTCGCCGCTGAGGTATATCTTCAGGTAATAGGATATTCAAATCTTGAGAAATCCTCGGCAATGAACATGTTCCTGCTTGTGCCGTCGATATTGTTCTTTTTTATATATCGCGCGCTTATGCGCCGGTCGGACGAGCTGACGGCAGGCAGCCGCAGCGCGCAGGGAGGGCTTTCGCTTCCGCTCACCCGCTGCGGTTCGGTCGGTTGGCTGGCGCTTATAGGCAGCGGACTGTTCTTCGTGCTTACGCTGCTGCAATATGGCTGCGTTTTGCTTTCCGGCTTCCTAAAAAGCAAGAAGGGCGTATATTCATTCACGCTTGACCATTGGAACGAGCTTTGGAGCATTGGCGCTTCGCCTGTTGTGCGCAGCGTGGTTTATGCGCTGATAGTTGCTGTTGTCGGCACGTTGTTTGCGGCATTGTTTGCGTATTATATGGACCGTCGCCGCGTTCCGGGCCGCGCGTTTTTCGATTGCATAGCCACTATGCCGTATATGCTGCCCGGCACATGCTTCGGCATAGGATATATACTCGCATTCAACCATGCGCCGCTCAAGCTTACCGGCACGGCAATAATAGTTCTTGCTAACATGCTGTTTAAGCAGTTGCCTACATCGGCAAAGATATGCTCCGCTACGCTTGCGCAGCTTCAGCCGGCACAGGAACGCTCCGCACAGGATCTTGGCGCGGGCAGATTGGCTGTTATACGCGATGTTGTGCTGCCTAATATACGACCCGCGCTTTTAAGCTGCTTTGTATATAACTTCACCAGCAGCATGACCACCGCCGGCGCAATAATATTCTTGATTGATCCCAGCCGCCAGCTTGCGGTGTTCCGACTGTTCGATGCCGTATACCGCGGGGATTATGCGCTGGCATCCGTACTTGCAAGCGTTATAACGGCAATAGTGCTAGCCGTAGAAGGGCTTGTGTGGCTGCTGAGCCGAAAGGAGGGCAAACGCCGTGTATCTTGAACTTGAGAAACTGAACAAAAGCTTTGACGGCAAAAGCGCCGTGTGCGATCTTTCACTCGGCGTGGAGAGGGGAGAACTGCTGTGCATTCTCGGCTCCTCCGGCTGCGGCAAGACCACCACGCTCAATATGATAGGCGGCTTCCTTGCGCCGGACAGCGGCACCATATTGCTTGATGGGCAGGACGTTACGAATATGCCGCCCGAACGCCGCCCCGTCTCGACCGTGTTCCAGTCATATGGCCTTTTCCCGCACATGACTGTGCTTGAAAACGTTACATATGGGCTGAAATTTCGCCGCTATAACCGCGCGCAGGCAAGGGAGAAGGGCATGAAATACCTTGAACTTGTCGGCCTTGCAGACCGCGCGAATGCACATATACACGAAATAAGCGGCGGTCAGCAGCAGCGCGTTGCGCTTGCGCGTTCGCTTATAGTTGAGCCCAAGCTTTGCCTGCTGGATGAACCGTTGAGCAACCTTGATGCGGCGCTGCGTGCGCGTATGCGCGGCGAACTGAAGCGGCTGCAGCGCGAACTTGACATAACAATGGTGTTCGTCACGCACGACCAGGAGGAAGCGCTTATACTCGCCGACAGAATAGCCGTTATGGAGCACGGGCATCTGCTTCAGCTTGGCACACCTGAGGAGGTGTATCGCGAACCCACCAATGATACCATCGCTTCGTTCCTTAGCCTGAAGGACATTGTTTGGGGTGAGGACGGTTCCGTTATGAAAATAATAAGGAGGTAAACATTATGCTTGTTGATATGCATTTGCACGAAAAAACATTCTCTACCGACAGCTTTCTTTCCCTTGATGAGATAGTATCCATAGCCAAAGCCAAGGGGCTTGACGCCGTGTGCATCACCGATCATGACAGCATGGGCCTTCGCGAAACGGCGGAGGAGTACACCCGCCGCACAGGTTTCCCGATATTTACCGGCATAGAGTTCTTCTCACTTCAGGGCGACATCACCGCATGGGGACTCGAAAGCTATCCTGACCACCGCATACCTGCACAGGACTTCATAGACCTTGTCAACGCCGCCAACGGCTTCTGCGTATCCTGCCATCCTTTCCGTAACAATAATCGCGGCTTGGAGGAGAAACTGCGCGATGTTCACGGTCTGAACGGAGTAGAGGTGCTCAATGGCAGCACGGATGTGGAAGCCAACCGCAAAGCGCTGCGCTTCTGCCGCGAACTCGGGTTGCAGGCCATAGGCGCAAGCGATGCGCATACCACGCAGCAGGTCGGCAAATACGTCACCTATCTGCCCGAAATGGTGACCGCCCTGCCCGATTTCATTGCCGAGCTTCGCACGCTGCCCACCCGTCCCGCAATATGGAACGGCTCCGGCTACGATGTAGTGGATGAGTTCTGATAAAACTTAGGTTCAAAAAGATAGCCTCTGATGGCAGAAAGTTGATTGCTGTTGGGGGCTGTTTCTTATTGCAACTTTGCCAACTTAAGCTCGGAATATAAAGTGAAATAAAAACATACCTGGCCATCTTTTAGATCTACTCCGTAATTACTGTTATGCAGCGTAAGTATACGTTTTACGATTTCAAGACCTATACCTGAGCTTTGAACGCGATAGTCGGAACCCATAGCACCGATATGATAACGATCAAATACTTTGGTTAGATCGCTATCGTTTATAACTCCGGGATTTTTTATCCTTATAGTAACTTCTCCTGGGGCTGACATATTAGACGATATGTGTATCCGTTTATTTCCCTGAGTATATTTGAAAATATTACTCATTAGGTTATCAAAAACCTGGGTTATACGCTTCTTGTCAATGCATACTATTGCATGATCAAGGCTTGTATTAACGGTGAAGCCATTTCTTTTTATGTCGTAATCAGTGCGGCAAAGATACTCAGATATAAACTGTGCTATATCGATGTTTGCATAATCAAAGGCAAAGTAGCCGGAGCTCAACTTGGACAGATCTATTGTGTCATTCACAAGTTCTGATAGCTTATTGATCTCGTCTTTTATTATGGCAAAGTAATACTCACGTTTTTTTTCCAATAATCCGTATTCAACAATTTCTGTAAACCCTGATATTATTCCCAACGGTGTTTTGAACTCATGCGCCATGTCTTCGAGTAATATCTTCATTCTATTTGCGCTTTCTTTTTCTTCGTTTGCACGCCTTTCAAGTTCGGCGTTCGCCTTCTTTAATTTGAACATGGAACTTTGCAGATTATCCGAAAGCACGTTTAAGCTATCGGATAGCTTTCCAAGTTGGTCTGGCGTGTTGACATTTGCATGTACATCGAAATCAAGTTGAGCCATGCGTTCAGCCACTTGGCTTAAGTGTACAAGCGGGGCAGAAAGACTTCTCGAAAAGAAATAGCTTATAACGATGATAACAATAAAGAATACAGCATAAAGATATACATAATAGTTCGCCAAATAACCTAAGAAAAGGTTATTACGTGTAACGGGCAATAGAGTTATAAATAAAACATCGGATGTTGAATAGCTAAGTATGGAATAGTTATTGCCAAACTTATCCTCTATTGCGCTATCCTCAAGGTTGTGCAGTAAAGTATAAGGTGATGATGAAGAGATAAGTATTGGGCGCAGATTTTCAAAGAGCAATTGCTTTTTGAGTATAACTTCTCCGGAGATATCAGGTGATATAAACTCGTCCATATATACGAACTGAGTAATATATTCCGCCATTCCTCGTACATCCTTTATCGATGCGTCCTGGTATGACTTTGAGCCAACGCGCAGTTCTGTAAGCTGGTAATAGTTTGACTTCCCAATGCGCCTTCCTTTTATACGCAGAATATCAGTCTTAGATATGCTATCTATCGGATTATCTACATATTCAGATAGGAAATCAGCAATAAAATAGAGCTCCTCATTTCTCAGATTCTTTACCTTCAAAATGCTGTATGCATTAAATATCTCATTGTCTATAAGTTTGGATTGCGAATCTATTATAATAAGCGGTAAATCATTACGGCGCACATACTCCATGGATGCTTCGTGATTATACTCCGTACTTACGCCATCTTCTGATTGAGCAACGGTAACGAATGATCCGGCCGTTCGTTTAAGCTCGGCCGTCATATCAGATTTATAACTTCGCATGAAAAACGTATCTATGTTGTTGTTCAGTATTACCATTTGGCACACGAACAGTAGCAGAAATGTTATCAGGATGAGCAAGAACATCCTAGCAACTATGTTTTTACGTATAAGACCAATCATGATTTATTCCTCAAGTTTATAACCTATTGATATAACCGTTTTAATGTTAGATGAATAAGGCGATACCTTGCTGCGTAACTTCTTTATGTGGCTATCTACCACTCTGGAATCGCCGGCAAAAGAATATCCCCATATTGTTTCCAACAAGAATGTTCTAGTTAACACCTTGCCACGGTTTTGCATAAGTGCAAGCAAAAGGTCGAATTCCTTCGGCGTTAGTTGCAGCGGTTTACCGTCCAACGTAACACGTCGGCTGCTTATTTCAAGCTTTATACCGCGAAAAGTTAATGCGTCAGAACGTGCATTTAACGGAGCGCATCTTTGAAGTATTCGTTGTATTTTAGCGAGCAGTATAGAAGCATTGAACGGCTTAGTTATATAATCATCGCCTTCAACTCTATAACCTATCATCTGGTACTCCTCATCAGCAAGCGCTGTAAGAAATATAATTGGCACAGAAGACCTCACTCGAATTTGGCTGCAAAGATCAAAACCTGATATATCGGGCAGCATAATATCAAGAACTATAAGGTCAATAGTCCCTTTCGACAGTATATTCAGCGCAGTTCGCCCATCAGCGGCTTCAAACACCGTGTACTTGCTTGATCTTAGAAATAGAGCAACAAACTCACGCATCTTTTGCTCATCGTCTACAATGAGTATAGCTGGCATATAATCACCTCATCTGGTATAAAAATACCGTTGCACCAACAGCATACATTCTGCTAATATCTATATTGTCGATATTTTCATTATATTTATATATTGCACTTAGTCAATATAATGGGTCTTTTTTACCATAAAAAGACCAGAAACAAAACATAATGGGCACAGAAAGGACACACGGTGAAACCCGAAAGAGCAAATGTGATACGTATAATATGCATTAATAAATGGACTTCATGTCTTAAAATCAAACAAAGGAGATGTAGAAAGATGAAACGACTGATGGCAATGATCCTCTGCTTGTGCATGCTTGCTGGCATAATGGCTGGCTGTACAAAAGAACCCGCCGAAAACAAACCGGCTGAAAATCAGCAAAATGAACCCGCCAACACGAATGTACCGGCGAGCAGTTCTGAACCTACAGAGAGCAATTCTCCCGCGGCCGAAACCGAGGCGCTTTATGGCGGCACTCTCGTGGCCATTTCCACAAGTGGTAACCCCGGCAGCTTCAATCCAGTATGGAAGAGCGATGATCCGGCAACGTCAACCAACCACAACATATTCAACAAGCTAGTAACGCTGAACTACAATTATGAAATATGCCCCGATCTTGCTGAAAGCTGGGAGATATCTGACGATGGTCTGACCTACACCTTCCATCTTTATGAAAATATAAAGTGGCATGACGGTGAACCTTTTTCCTCTGAAGACGTAAAATTCACCATCGAAACCGTACTTGAAAACAAGGGGCGTATGGCAATAGAGTGGAGCGCAATAGAATCCATCGATTGCCCTGATGCTAACACCGTTATCCTGCACCTCTCTCAACCTGATGCGGCTCTGTTGGGCTTCCTTGCATGGTATGCCTGCCAGATAATCCCCAAACACATTTACGAAGGCACTGATTGGACTACTAACCCCGCTAATCAAGCGCCCATAGGTACTGGTCCTTTCAAGTTCGTTGAATGGAACCAGGGCGTAAGTGTCACGCTTGAAGCCAATGAAGATTACTTCAAGGGTCGTCCTTATGTAGATAAGCTTGTTATACAATTCATATCAGATGCCAATACTGCTGAGCAAGCCTTGCTCAACGGAGAAGCTGACTATATGCTTTCATCTCCGCCGCTTAGTGATGGTCCCGCACTTGAAGCCAATGCTGACATGATAGTTGTCAAGCCGAATATGCCCAGCCGCTATTACATTGGCTTTAACTTTGGTCGTGAACTTACAGGCAACATAAAAGTGCGTGAAGCTATCTCCATGGCCATAAACCAAGAAGAAATCGTTCAGCGTGCATTCAATGGCTACGGCAAGGCAGCTGAAGGCTATTTTACTCCCGCTTTTGCTTGGGCATATAACGATGAAGATGTTTGCCCCGCCTATGATCCCGATGCAGCTAATGCTCTTCTGGATGAAGCCGGATATCCGATAGCTTATAATGGTTACAGATTCTCTCTTGACCTTGTAAATTGGCAGAATCAGGGTGTAAGCGACATGTCAGCCGTTATAAAGGAGCAACTGAAAGCTGTTGGCATTGAAGTGAATATCATAACCCTTGAAATGGGCGCATGGACTCCCAGAGTAAAAGAGGACTTCGACTTCGATATGGCAATAACCAATGGTTTCCACGGTCCAGATCCGCACAATCTGTACAGCCGCATTGCTACTGATGCGTCCAACAAGATACTTGGGCCTTACAGCAACGAGGAGCTTGACAACACTTTGAAAGAAGCCGTGAAGGTATCCGACCAGACCAAGCGTGGTGAGCTCTACAAGTACGCCCAAAAGCTTATGCACGATGACTACTGCATTGTACCTTTGGCTGAATATCCCAGTTTCTACGTTTACAGCGCCAAGCTTGATGGCACTCCGCTTTCTGAGGAAGGTAAGGCGGCAGGACTTTCTTTCAATAGCTTTGCGCTTACACGCTTCAATGATCCTTCTATGATCAATAACTGATAAGCAAGTTAGACAAATTGTGTTCTTATCCCGGGTCGATTGAGATAATGGTATCGGTTCCGGCCCGGGATCGAGTTTATAAGGTGGTGCTATGGGCAGATATCTATTAAAAAGAATAGGAACGGCTATTTTGACCGTGCTGTTCGTATTTGTATTAAATTTTGTATTGATAAGGCTTGCTCCGGGCGATCCGGTAACGATACTTGCCGGTCAGGATAACCCATCTCAGGAATTGATAGACATAATGAAGGCAAAATATGGCCTTGATAAGAGCATACCGGAGCAGCTTGTTGTTTATCTTGGGAATGTAATTAAGGGCGACCTTGGAACATCCATAATATATGGCCGTCCAGTAATGGACATTATAATGGAACGCCTTGGCCCAACGCTGATGTTGTCCTTAACCGGCGCCGTTATTGCGCTTGTGCTGGGTACACTCTTGGCCATATGGGCATCACGTAACCCTGGAGGTGTTGTAGACAACATCATATCTTATATAGCATATGTGCTCTATTCTATGCCCGGTTTTTGGCTTGGATTGATAATGATACTATTCTTTGCATCAAAACTCGGCTGGTTGCCTACGGCAGGTATGGAGAATGCAAGGGCTGGCTATACCGGAATAAAACATGTACTCGATGTAGCTAAGCATTTAGTGCTTCCCGCAAGCGCTTTAGCTTTAGTAGGCGTGCCTGCTTATTTCCGAATAGGTCGTTCTTCTATGATGCAGGTAATTAAGAGCGACTATGTCAACACTTTTAAAGCCGCAGGCTTAGACAAAGGCAAAATCTACCGCAAGTATCTGTTTCGCGAAGCTATGCTGCCGACTATAACCACATTCGGCATCAGACTTGCATATATAATAGGCGGCAGTGCTGCAACCGAGATAGTATTCGCTTGGCCCGGAATGGGAACATTGGTACTTTCCGCAATATCGTCAAGGGACTATCCGTTGCTTATGGGCAATTATCTGATATTATCCATATCGGTAGCTGTATGGATGATACTGGTCGATCTTATATATGCCGTGGCTGATCCGCGTATACGTTTGAGTTAAGAGGTGGCCTTATGAGCAGAAAAGTAAAAGATAAACGCAAACTGAAAAACTTTATATTGGAGTATACGCATAATGCTCATGCTATGATCGGGCTGTGCTTGCTTATACTCATTATACTTATAGCTATATTTGCGGATGTAATTGCACCGTATTCACCAACGGAGTTCTTGGATGATGCATTGCTCAAACCAAGCTCACAATACTTACTCGGCACCGACCATCTTGGCCGCGACATGTTCTCACGCATAATACATGGGACGCGTGTCTCATTGATGATAGGTGTTGTTGCCGCGGCAATATCAGGCATAACTGGTACACTGGTCGGAGCCATAGCAGGCTATTATGGCGGACGTATTGACAGAATACTTTCCCAGATAATAGATATATTTATTATGGTTCCCACGTTTTTTCTAATAATATTGGTTGTAGCCATATTCGGCAGCAGCATATTCAACGTTATGCTGGTTATTGGTTTCACAAGCTGGCCAGGCAATGCAAGAGTCATGCGCAGCCAAGCTATGTCGCTAAGAGAACGCACATTTGTAAAGGGTGCACGCACAATAGGTACATCAGAGCGCAAAATACTATTTTCCTGCGTTATACCCAACGGCATATTCCCCGTAATCTCAAATACTACCATGCAGATTGCTACAGCCATTTTAACGGAAGCCAGCCTATCCTTTCTTGGACTTGGCGATCCAAATGCAATAAGCTGGGGACAAATGATATTCAACGGAAGGAACGTGATGACAACCGCATGGTGGGTTGCAACATTCCCTGGCATAGCAATTATCATCACCGTTGCAACGTTCTATATGATAGGCGATGGGTTGAATACTGTGCTTAACCCGAAACTAAGGAGATAAAGGAGGTGCTCTGATATGACAGGAAACGCATTACTAAGCTTAAAAAACGTAAATGTAGGGTATAAGACCCTTACCGGAACCGTATATGCTGCAAACGATATAAATCTTGACCTGTATGAATCGGATGCACTCGGTATAGTTGGCGAATCTGGCTCCGGTAAAAGCACTCTTGCGATGGGCGTGCTCGATTTACTTGCAGATAATGCGAAGGTAACTGGTGAAGCCATATTTAACGGAAAGAATCTTATTGGACTGAGCGAAAAGGAAATGCGTGCAATACGTTGGCGCGAAATATCGGTAGTGTTTCAGAAATCCATGAATAGCTTTAGTCCTGTATATAAGATTGGTGAACAGATATATGACATATATAAAGTCCACAAGCCAAGTGCAACACGGGCAGAATCAGATGCAGCAATAACTCGCCTTCTCGGTGTTGTAAATTTGACAGATAGGGTTCTAAACATGTATCAGCACCAGCTCTCAGGAGGTATGCTGCAAAGGATCTGCATAGCCCTGAGCCTGATATTTGATCCGAAAATTGTTGTATTTGACGAAGCTACAACAGCCCTTGACGTTGTGACACAAGGACAGGTAATAGGGGAAATAAAGCGCCTCCAGAGGGATTTCAACGTCTCCAGTATTCTTATTACACACGATATATCAGTAGTTGCTGAGACATGCAATAGGGTTGCTGTAATGTATGCGGGTTACTTGATGGAAACAGGGCCAGTAAGAAGCGTAATAAAGGAACCATTACATCCTTACACCCAAGGATTGATATCATCGTTCCCTACACTTGAGACGGGCAAAACGATGATAAGAGGCATTCCGGGCACATTGCCTAATTTAAAGAATAAAGTACAAGGTTGCGTTTTTGCTCCGCGCTGCCCAAGGGCAAAAGATATATGCCGCAACGAACGTCCGCTTCAACGCTGTGCAACACCTGAACATATGGTGGCTTGCCACTTTTTCGGGAGGGAATGATAATGGAAGATAAAGTATTGCTTAACGTTAGGAACGCCCAACAGTGGTATGGGATAAAGCGTTCCATTGCCCAGATAGCTAAAAAGCAGGACAAGAAATGGGTAAAAGCAGTAGACGATGTAAGTTTTACATTAAAGCGCGGCGAAGTATTGGGAGTAATAGGCGAATCCGGCTGCGGCAAGTCAACGCTTGGCAGAATGCTTGCCATGCTCGAAAAGCCATATGGAGGCTATCTGGAACTTGATGGCCAGGATTACACCAGAATATGCCGGAAAGATGTTCTCACATTCAGGCGTAAAGTTCAGATAGTTTTTCAGAACCCATTTGAAACGTTTGACCCGCGCCATGTTATAGAGGACATATTGATGCAGCCCCTTGAAATACATTCAATAGGTTCGAGTGTAGACGAGCGCAGGAGGATAATCTGCGACGGCCTTGAAAAGCTTGGCATAACTCCAGCTGAGGATTATCTTTCGCGCTGGCCGCACGAACTTAGCGGTGGACAGCTGCAGCGAATATCCGTACTTAGAAGTATGCTCCTTAATCCGCTGCTTATAATAGCGGACGAGCCCGTAAGTATGCTTGACGTATCGGTGCGCGCCGACCTGTTGAACACACTTATGAATCTTGTCCATGAATACAATATGGCCATGGTATTTATCAGTCACGATATTGCTGTAACTAATTATGTGGCAGATCGCGTTGCAGTTATGTACCTTGGCAGAATAGTGGAGATGGGTACTGCTGATCAGATAATAAAAAATCCACAGCATCCTTATACAAAAGTGCTTATCTCAAACTTTCCATCGCTCGATTTTGATAAGCAGACAAAGCCTATATCTATCCACGGTGAGCCGCCGACACCCATCAATCCGGGGCCTGGCTGCTATTTTGCGCCGAGATGTTATATGGCAACAGAGAGATGCTTCAGGGAATATCCGAGTGCTGTCGAAGGCGAAAGTGGTCATACCGTGTGCTGCCATTGTGCTGCGAATGTGTAATGGAATGGAAAGGAGAACAACGATGAAGGCATTGGAGAACTATCTTAATATAGGCAGTTGCAAAGGTCCTCAATGGAAAGATGCAGAACACATTATATATGTGCATAGTGGCGTTGGTGGTAAACATATAATATGCAAAAATATTAGATCAGACGAAGAGACAACGTTATATACAACACAAGAACAAATATGGAAAACATATGCCTCTAACGATGGAAGGATATTCTTCACTAGTGATCTCGGCGGTAACGAGAACGAGCAAGTGTTTATGGTAAACGATACGGCCGCAATAAACCTTACAAATGAACCAAGTGTGAGGCACTACTTCGGCGGATTAAAGCCCGATGGCAGGACACTTGTATATTCAAGCAATAAGCGCTGCAAACAGTCCTTTGACATAATTGCGCATGATATAGAGAATGGAGAACAGCGTATAATACTCGAAAACAGCGACAATTATAATACGCCTGCCGCACTTTCGCCGGACGGAAAATATTTGCTCTATAATAAGCTTCTTGGTGGGTCTGACAATGCCATGTGGATGGTAAATACAGAAACGGGCGAAGCGGTCAGACGTCCTGACGTTATCGGCAAATCGGCCGAGAAATTCCCTGCATGGAGTCCAGATTCAAAGGGGATCTACTATGTCACGGATAGAGACAGCGATTTCTTCCGTGTTGCATATTGCAATGCAAAAGACGGCATAGAGCAAGAAGTGGTCAGTTTTAACTGGGATGTTGAAAATCTGGCATTAGCTCCCGATGGAAAACATCTTGCGATGCTCATAAATGAAAATGGTTATTCCATATTAAAAATATATGATACGGAAAGTAAGACGTTTTGCAATATCCCTCAGGCTCCGGCAGGTGTGTATGCGTTATACGATAGTATCTCTTGGGCGCCAAGTGGTTTGAAGCTCGCCTTTACAGTAAGCAGCGGTACTCGTGCGCAAGATGTTTGGGTGCTTGACATGGAAGCTGATGCTATCAAGCGCATAAGTAGTTGTATAGATAATGGAATGGACAATAATGATTTTGTTGAACCTGACATTCATTCTTTTAAGTCCTTTGATGGGCTTGAGGTTCCATACTTCATATATGTTCCCAAGGGGAAGCAATTGCATGATCTTCCCGTAATGATCTCCATACATGGCGGACCCGAAGGTCAAAGCAGGCCAAACCTATCTGGCAAAGAGTTCCTTCAGTATATTGTTTCGCAGGGAATTGCTGTAGTTGAGCCTAATGTTCGTGGGTCGATAGGATACGGCAAAACGTATTCTCATCTTGATGACGTTGAAAAACGATTGGATAGCGTTAAGGATATAGAATTCCTTGTGAAGCACCTCATTGATACCGGTATTGCGAACGCAAAGCGCATAAGTGTAATGGGGACAAGCTATGGTGGATTCATGACTTTATCATGCGCAGCACGGTATCCGGAATTGTGGTGCTGTGCCGTATGCACAGTCGGCATGTTCAATTTGGTTACGTTTCTTGAAAATACAGCTCCATATAGACGACCGCACAGAGAAAGCGAATATGGTACGCTGGCACATGACAGAGAAACACTATTTAATGTGTCGCCTGTAGCTGCCGTGGATGGCATACGTGGTCCCCTTATGATAATACATGGCCGCAACGACCCTCGTGTTCCTGTTAGCGAAGCCATACAAACTATGGATTATATAAAAGGACGCGGTGTTGATGCGCAAATGCTTATATATGAGGATGAAGGGCATGGCGTTAACAAGTTGAAGAATAAGCTTGACTGTTATCCCAAAATGCTTGAGTTCGTAAAAAAGTATATGCAGCTTGGTTGAATTAAGAAGAGGAGCAAAAAAATGAAAGCAGTATTTCAGAAACTAATCGATACAATACCTGATTATAAAGGCTTTTTCACCGTAGATGAAATGGATAATAGCTCTAAGCGCCTTGCTGAGCAATATCCTGAATGTGTAAGCATAACAGAAATAGGAAAGTCCGGATCCGGCAATCCACTTTATTGTTTGAAAATAGGACACGGCGAACGCAATGCCTTGTTCCTTGGCTGCCCTCATCCGAATGAGCCAATCGGTGCCGCATTATTAGAGCACTTCACATGGAGTCTTGCTGCTAATAAAGAACTACAGGACGAACTTGGTTACACTTGCTATGTTGTAAAGGCTTGGGACTGCGATGGCGTAAGGTTAAACGAGAAATGGCTCAAGGGACCTTTTACAATAACCAATTATTCGCGTAACTTTTATCGCCCAGTAGGATTTAAACAAGTTGATTGGACATTCCCAATTGACTATAAGGAGCTGCATTTTAATAACGCAATTCCGGAAACAAGAGCGGTTATGCGCCTGATAGATGAAATACGGCCAAGTTTTATCTATTCCTTGCATAATGCCGGATTTGGCGGAGTTTATTGGTACATATCGCATGATATGCCTGAAATACATGACGAGATGTATGCCGCAGCAAATAGGCAACAGGTCCCGCTTAACCTTGGCGAACCCGAATCACCATACTGTCATGCATATGCCCCTGCTATATATCAAAAAACAACAATACGGGATAATTACGATTATCTTGAGCAGAATGGCGCTAAAGAAATAGGCAAGCGTATAAAGACCGGCACATGCAGTGCGGATTACGGTGAAGAAGTGTGCGGAGCTTTCACGTTACTTACCGAGCTTCCGTATTTCTTTGATAAACGCATAAGCGACATGAGCGAGAGCAAGGCTATACGCCGCGATGTGGCAGAGGAGAAACTTAATTGCGAAGAGCAATATAACAATAGCATTACCGCGCTTATCAATGAGTCGGAAGCATACATAGATAAACAAAATCCGTTTATGGTAACACTGCGTGACTTTGCTTCCCCTAAACGCAACGATGCTACGCGTAAGATGATAAGCGTAAATCCTGCGTTTGCAAAGCATGCTACTATTGCCGAGGAATTCTCAAACCTGTTGGTAGCAAAATTCTATAAGCTTTTGCAGTTTGGCATGCTTGTGCGCATGCACGAAAGCGAATTGGAGAATATGAAAAAGACTGGCGAAGAAGATCCTTGTAAGCGTGCTGCACTTGAACGCGGAATGCAAAAAGCTCTTACAATGTTTAATGAACTGGCTGAATACCTTGAAGCGGAAATACATTACGAGGTTGTGCCAATACGTAAACTCGTAGCCATACAGCTTGAGAGCGGACTGCTTACTATGCAGTATCTGAAAGACCACAAATAAATAGATTGTACTCCACATGTGATGCCGCTTGGGATTCTTCCCGGCGGCATTGCTATATTACTTGCCGTATTTTATTTATACCCTGTTTTTTTAGTGCTTTTATGCTATACTATCCCCGAAGGGTAAGGTGATAATTTGCTCAAGCTTAACGCGTGGATAAAGCGTTTTTCAATACCGCTTCTGTGGGGCGCGGGAATACTCATTGCTTTGGCAACAGCGTTTTCGCATATATTTAGTGTTAAAATCGTTGCTGATGTGTGTTTCATTGCGGCGTTCGTGCTGTCCGGCGTACCAATATTGCTTCGGGCTATTCAGGCGCTGCGGTTCAAAACGGTCAGCATAGAACTGCTTGTCTCCATTGCGGCAATAGGTGCATGCGTGATTGGCGAATTTAACGAATCCGCAATAGTCACGTTCCTGTTTCAGTTCGGCTCGTTCTTGGAGCAGAAAACCATGAAAAAGACGCGCTCTGCAATTAGGGCGTTGACCGAAATGGCTCCGACTACGGCATGGCGTATTATTGAAAACGGCGCGGAAGATGTATTCGAAACGGAAGAGATAGATGCGGACGAGGTTGAGATTGGTGACATCCTGCTGGTTAAGGCCGGCGGCAAGATATCGTCCGACGGCATTGTGGTAAAGGGCGACGGCTATGCAGCGGAAGCCAGCATTACGGGCGAACCTATGGCCAAGCATAAAACCGTTGGCGACACGGTCTATGCAGGAACCATTCTGGACAGCGGCACAGTACAAATGCGCGCAACAAAGGTAGGGGAGGATACCACATTCGCCAAAATCATCGCCCTTGTTGAAGAAGCACAGGACGCAAAATCCCCAGTTGAACGGTTCATAGACAAGTTTGCAAAATACTATACACCGGCGGTTATAGCAATAGCTGCGGCGGTATTCATATTCACACGAAATTTTGATACGGCTATTACGGTACTGGTGCTTGCGTGTCCCGGTGCTCTTGTTATAGGCGCGCCCATCGCCAACGTAGCCGGAATTGGTCGCGGTGCGCAGGAAGGCATACTGCTGAAGGGCGGAGACAGCATCCACACGTTTTCAAAGACGGATACAGTGGTTTTTGACAAGACCGGCACCCTTACAGAAGGAGTTCCAGAAGTATGCATTCAAAAGAATTATTCAGAGGAGGCCAATCAAGTCTTGGCCTTGGCGGCGAGTGTTGAAAGGGCATCCGATCATCCGCTTGCAAATGCTGTGATTAGGTATGCCGCTGATTTGCCTTCTTATGAAGCCGAATCCGTGCAAAACATTAAGGGCTGCGGAATGGATGCAAGCATCTGCGGCCACAGAGTGCTGATAGGCAATCGAAAACTTATGGAGCAAAACGGCATAGAGCTGACTGAGCAAGTGCTTAATGATTTGAACGAAGTGCAAAATAGCGGCGCATCTATCGCCCTGATAGCAGTAGACGGCAAAGCAGAAATGCTTCTCGGAATATCGGATAAATTGAAAGCAGATGCAAAAGACAGCATAAGCCGCCTGAAGAATATAGGCATTGCCGATATAATAATGCTTACTGGCGACAATGCCTGCACGGCCTCTGCAATAGCGGCTCAGCTTGGCATTACGGAATACCGCGCGGAGCTTTTGCCGGAAGATAAGCTTACGGTGATACGCGAACTGCAAAGCAAAGGCAGAACTGTTACGTTCGTGGGCGACGGCATTAACGACAGCCCTGCACTTGCGGCGGCAGACACAGGCATAGCCATGGGCTCGGGAACCGATGTGGCAATAGATAATTCGGACGTTGTGCTGATAAAATCTGATTTGAAGAGCTTGGTGCGCTCGCTCAAGCTGTCTAAAAAGACAGTACTTACGCTGTATGAAAACATAGCCATTGCAGTAGGAACGGTTGTACTGCTGCTAATTGGCTTGTTCGCTGGCTATATACATATGTCGATAGGCATGCTGATACACGAAGCCAGCATATTGGTTGTAATATTGAACGCGATGCGTCTTTTGATTCATAATAAGAAGGAGAATTGACTATGAAGAAAACTATTCAGATGGAAGAACTCGTTTGCCCCATGTGCGCACAAAAAATTGAGACCGCCCTGCAAAAGGCTCCCGGCGTGGTAAGCGCATCCGTGCTGTACAATGCCAGCAAGGCCAAGGTTGAATTTGACGAGACTAAAACCAATGTAGACGAGCTTGTAAAAGTTATAACCGGCCTGGGTTATGTAGTCATAGGTTAAAAGAATAGTGGACAGCATGAACGGAGAAATCATAAAGAACCTGAATAAGATATTGCCCGTTGTTGAGCGCGTACATAGCGACCATCACTCCGAATTGCATCAGGTGGCGGCGCTTTATGCCGAGCTGAAGCAGAATCCAAGCCGTGAAGTATTCGATAAGCTTAGGGACGTTACCAATAACTACGCGCTCCCTGAAGATGCCTGCCAGGCATATGCCAAGGTATATAACATGCTCGAAGAACTGGATAAGGCTTTCGTGTGAGGCGCTGATAAACTTCACAACAGAATATGAAACAACTTAAGCCCCTGCCGCATTTAACATACTTTGTATGCAAAATGTTTTGCGGGGGCTAATTTTTACAAAGGCTATTGTGATTTTGTATGCACTATGTTAAAATGCTTGGTGTATACACCAAAGTCATGAAAGGAAGTGATCGTCATAGCAATTACAAGCGCAAGCTTGCCCGCAAAGAAACGCATTTTAGCAGTGTGCGTGCGGCTGTTCCTCGAAAAGGGCTACAAAAAAACCACTTTGGCCGAGATAATCGATAAGGCCAACGTTTCATACAGCTCCTTTCAGAATATATTCCGCGCAAAAGACGGCGTGCTGACGGAATTGGTTGAGTTTATGTTCAGCACTCAGTTCGGCATGGCAAGGCAGCTTGCCGGGGCAGACCTGCCGCCGGTTTATGTTTATGCCGTTGAAACGGCTATTCAAATGACTCTGACAGAGCTTAACGAAAACCTGCGGGAAATCTACATTGAAGCCTACACTCAAAAAGAAGCATCCGAATATATATTCAGGGAAACAACAAAGGAACTGCACCAAATCTTCGGCTCATATCTGCCGGGGCTTACTTTGCGCGGCTTTTATGAAATGGAGATAGGCTCGGCGAGCATAATGCGCGGCTATATGGCGCACCCGTGCGACGATGAGCTGACGCTTGAGAAAAAGCTTCGTCTGTTTCTTACTATGAGCCTTAGGGTATATAACGTCCCTAATCAGGAGATAGACAAGGCTATTCATTTTGTTGAGGGACAGGATATCAGAACGATTTCAGAACAGGTAATGCAGCAATTATTCAAGGTGCTGGCAATGCACTTTGAGTTTTCGCTGCAGGGAATAGAAAAGGCAAATATAACAAAAACGGAGGGAATTAAATGAAGAAAAGACTGATCAGTATTCTACTCTCACTCTGCATGGTGCTTACGCTCCTGCCGGCAACGGTATTATCGGCCGGAGTTGGCACGTCCAAGGCCGGCGATGCTACGTTCACGCTCAGCGCGTCAAGCGCCTCCTGCGCGGACGGACACACCGGCGAACTTAGAAGCATACAAGTAACCGGTGTTGACATTTCAAAGTGGAAATCGGACAAAAGGATCACGATCCAGTATGATGTGCAGTATCGCTGCACCGATTCTTCGTGCGAGTTATACGACAGCGACGATTCGTTCTTTTCCTACAGCGGAAAACATACCTTCGTAGATACGAATGCGGAGTTCTGCCACAAGAAAATCAGTGAATCCTTTACGGCGACAATTCCGACAGACCCTACGTCCGGCGGCGCCAAGGATTTCTCTGTCTCCTTTACGCTGACATCGGATAAGGGGATTTATGAGTCGGTACTTCATGAGCAAAATGTTAATCTCTGCACCGAGAACTATTATAGTGTGAGCTGCTGGGAATGCACCGGCTGCGGGTATTTCTTCCAGGATGCGGATATGTCCGGCAATAAATTTACAAAGGATAAAGTGTATTTTCCTCCGGTTGGACATAATCTGAAGCATGTCCCCGCAAAAGGCCCTACCTGTGTTGCCAAGGGCACAGTGGAACACTGGCACTGCGAACGCTGCACTCGGAACTTCGGCGATGAGCAGGGAACATCCGAACTTACGACGATTGAAACCAACGCGCCGCTTGCAGCGCATCGGTATGATGCCAACGGCGCCTGCGAGGTTTGCAATAGGAAGGCTGCCGCGGGCGTCCAAGCAAACGCGGGCATGGTGTGGTACGATACCATGGGCGAAGCGCTGACCGCGCTGACGGATGGCGCACAGCTAGCAATAAATGCGGATTATGCGGATACCATCACGCTCAATCAGACCTGCACAGTGGAAGTCAAGGCGGGCGTAACGGCCGCCGACATCCAGATTGAGAACGCGGAAAACTGCGTTGTCACCATTGTCAACAACGGTATCATCAGCAATCTGAGCGGCTATACCGACAAGGTGCTGCTCAAGAGCGGAAGCGGCACCTATGGCAGCATCACCAACAGAAGCGAAGGTGGCACAGTGGGTGCGCTCCTGTACCGGGAGAGTGCCACGAAGTTCTGCTACTGTCGCACGACGGCTGGCCAGTGGCTCCGCCCGGAGCAGGCGACGGAGAGCAGCATCAAGAACGTGATCGTGTCCTACGCGCCGCTGGCGATGCTTACGATCACCGGAGACGATGTCACCGGCAGTGACGGCAGCTATGCCCTGACGGCGAACAAGGATGACACCTTCACCTTGACTGCTGCTGCATCCAACATGGACGGCAACAGCAGCACATCCGCGGCCTATCGCTGGTATTACGAGAACGACCCCGATACGGCGCTTTCCACAGCATCCACGCTGACGCCGGAAACCGTCAGCGTCGGTAAGCGCACCATCGTCTGCACGGCGACGGTGGATGGCTACAGCATCACCGCCAAGCTGGTGCTGACGGTGGGGGGACAGAAGGATGCTCAGAGCTTTACGCTGAAGATTGCCAAGGCTGCTGTGGGAATCCGCGAGAAGGTCCTGCCGATTCTCTCTGTCGAGGGCGTGCAGGAAGAGGCAGCCGTGACATATTATCAGATGCTTGGCGAGACGCCCGCTCCGGAGACTGACACCGAGATCGGCGCGGACTTTTCTTTCACGGAGGCAGGCGAATGTAAAATCTACGCTTATACCGCGGAAACCGACAACTATGCGGCAACGGCCTCTGCGCCGGTTTCCATCACCGTCACGCCGCACGCTAACCACTGCATCTGCGGCGGTACGTTCAATCATACCCACGAAAACGTGGAATGGCAGGCGTGGGACGGCAAGAGCGAAATTGAATACGAACAGAAATGGGTTCAGGTCAGCGAAAACCTTAAACAGGGCCGTTGGGTTGCTTATGTCTATCTGACCGGCAATGTGTCGACCAATCTGACAGTTGCGCCGAAGCACATCCTATATCTGTGCCTGAACGGCTACAGTTTCACCTGCGCCGATCCGTCTCAGCCGGCCATCACTCTGACAGGCGAGGATGGCAAGCCTGTGGAGCTGGATCTGTGCGACTGCGTTGGCACAGGTACGCTTGGCGGCTCCAGTGCCAGCGGCGGCAGTATCCGTATCGGCGCATATGCAAACGCCACGCTCTACAGCGGCACGCTGACCGGCAACAACGTATCCGGAGACGGCGGCGCTGTGTCAGTCACGGGAGGCAATTGCAGCTTTACGATGTATGGCGGTGCGATTACCGGCAACACGGCCACCGGCAACGGCGGCGGTATTTCTTCTTACGACTCTTGGAATGCCGGCACGGTCAATATCAACGGCGGTGTCATTTCCAATAACCGCGCTACCAACGGCGGCGGTATCTATGCCGCAAGCAGAACACATTTTCATCTCAACGGCGGCGAGATTATCAACAACACCGCCACAGGGGATGGCGGCGGAGTTTACTGCAGCGGCCTTTATAGCAACGCAGACGGACGCTGCGAGTTTAACGGCAGCACCATATCCGGTAACACGGCCCAACGGGGCGGCGGCGCGTATGTCCGCGTCTGCTTCATCGGTTACCGGAACTGCCGCATCACCGGCAACACCGCCACCGAAGCGGGCGGCGGCCTCTATCTGGAGCCGTTTGCGTCTGCAAAGATAATATACATGGGCAACGTATATGGAGACAGAGGCACGATTGCTCCGTATATCTATGACAACACGGTCAATTCTGCCCAGAACAACCTCTATCTCAGCGATCCGGACACGCAGATTGTATTTACTGCCCGCATAAACACAGGCGGAAACGCAAAGATAGGCGTCTACTTCACCGGCATCACCCAAAACGGCGCGTCTGTTCTTTTGAATTCTCTGCAAGTTAATACGGAGTCTCGGGCGAAGCCATACCACGAGCGCATCTTCTGCGATAACCCGGATTATGGGCGGCTGGAGATACAACAAGATGGCGAATATTATAATCTGTATCTTATCAACACCGGCGATGAAGTCACAATTACGTTTGATCCCAACGGCGGTACGCTGAACGCGGGCGAAGAGACAAAGGCCGTACAGCATAATGGTACCTACGGCGAAATGCCCACGCCAATTCGTTCCGGCTATCATTTTGACGGTTGGTATACCGAAAAGGACGGCGGCACTAAGGTGGACGCAAACACCTCCGTTGCGACAAAAGAAGCGCACACGCTCTACGCCCGCTGGTCGGAAGCCAAATACAATATAACCCTTGACCCCAACGGCGGTAATCTTGCGAATGCCACCAAGGAAGTGACTTATAACAGTCCTTACGGCACTCTGCCCACACCCAATCGCGCAGGGTACGATTTTGACGGCTGGTTTACCGAAAAGGACGGCGGCACTAAGGTTGAAGCGAGCACCGTTGTAACTGCCGCTGAACCGCATACGCTTTACGCGCATTGGACGGCGCACGAGCATTGTATCTGCGGCGGCAGCATAAGCACGGGTGATCATACCGGACATACACCTATAAGCTACCAAAACTGGAACGGCAAAGATGCCATTTCGTACACCAATAAGACTGCCTATGTGTATCTGTCGCAGAATGTCACCTTCAACAGCAATCTGGTGGTGGACGGCACAACGCTCTACCTCTGCCTGAACGGAAAAACCTTCGCCAGCAACGGCACGAATAAGATCACGGTCAACAACGGCGGACGGCTCGTCCTCTGCGACTGCGCCGGAGGCGGAACGATCAGGGGCGCAACCAAAGGCTGGGGCGGCAGCTGCGTGTATCTCTACCAGAGCACGCTGGACATTTTCGGCGGCAAAATAACCGGCGGTAAAGTCAGCGGTAATGGCGGTGGCGGCGCAATAGCGCTGGATGACAGCAAGTGTGTGCTGAACATCTACGGCGGCGAGATCTCCGACAACAACGGCAAAAACTCCGGCGGCGCGATTTTCCTGAACAATAAGGACAAAAAAGGCGGTACCGTGAATATGTACGGCGGCACGATCGCCAACAACACGGCGACCAACGGCGGCGTGATCTACTCCGCCTGCGGCGGCACGTTCAATCTGTCCGGCGGCACAATCTCCGGTAACACAGCAAACAACGGCGGCGTAGTCTACGCTACATCCGGCGGTGTGGTCAACTTGACCTTGTCTGGCGGTACGATCTCCGGCAATAAGGCCACGAAGGGCGACGGCGGCGTCATCAATATGTCCGGCGGCACAATAACCATCTCTGGCACAAAGCTCACCGGCAATACGGCCAGTCAATACGGCGGCGCTGTCTATCTTTACAATGGCGTAACGGCGACCATGACCGGCGGCGAGATAAGCAACAATAAAGCCAATTCGGAGGGCGGCGCTGTGCATGTATTTGGCACCTCCACATTCAATCTCTCAGGAGGCACTATCAGTGGAAACTCCTCCGTTGATGGCGGCGCTATCTACCTTAACCGCGAACCATCCGTACTGAATATGTCCGGCGGCGTTATCAGCGGCAACACAGCTACCGGCAACGGCGGCGCGGTATATATTTTCCGCAGCGGTTCGGTATGCAATCTCTCCGGCGGTACTATTGAAAACAATACTGCCAAGAGCGGCGGCGGAATATACGTTAACTCCAGCAACAACGGGCAGCTTAGAATAAGCGGCAATCCCGTTGTAAAGGGCAACACCGTTTCCGACGCTGCGAACAACGTGTATCTGCCTTCCGGCAAAAGGCTGAGCATAAGCGCCGCCATGAGCAGCGGCGCATCCATCGGCATCACTACCGAAAGCAAGAACTATCCCGTGGTTTTCTCCGGCAAGTACAGCCAGGACTATTCGGATTACTTCTTCGCCGATGCCGCCGATGCCCATGTGAACTATAACGCAAACACGGAACTTGAACTTGCGGCGGGAGCAAAGAAATACAATGTGTATATCCTTACGGATGACAATGGCACCGCAACGGTAAGCGGTTCTTCGGCAACGGCGGGTACAACGATACGGCTTATCGCAACGCCTAATTACGGCTATCACTTCAAAGAGTGGCAGGTCGTAAGCGGCAATGCTGAAATATCCAACAATATGTTTACAATGCCTGCCGGCAACGTGACGGTGAAGCCCGTATTCGAGACGCACAGTTTTACTGAAGAGCATGCGGAGGAGCAGTATAAGAAATCCTCTGCGGACTGCACACACAACGATGTTTACTATAAGACCTGCTCCTGCGGCGCGGTAAGCGCAACCGAAACATTTGAAGTGCCGGGCACAGCGCTTAACCACGACTGGGCCGAAGCGACTTGCACCGAGCCTAAGACTTGCCGGCGTGAAGGCTGCGGCGCGACCGATGGCAATCCGCTGGGCCACGACCTGCCTAGCGATTGGAGCAAGGACAAAAACGAGCATTGGCATGAATGCAAACGCTGTCACGGCAAAGAGGACGCAGGAAAGCATGAATACGGCGATGATAACATATGCGATATATGCGGATACGACAAGACTGTGCCGCATACGCATAACCTGAAGCTTGTTTCTGCCAACGCCGCTACTTGCACTAAGAATGGCAACAAGGCCAACTATACCTGCGATGGTTGCGATATGTGGTTCGAGGATGCTAATGGCAGCATAGAGATAACCGACAAAACAGCGGTCATCATCCCGGCTACCGGCCATGCGCCTTCAGAAAGCTGGAAGTTCGATAAGGCAGAGCATTGGAAGGACTGCACAAACGCAGGCTGCGGAGTGATTATAGAAGGCAGCAAGGCAGCGCATACCGAAAGCGGCTGGATAATAGACACCGCACCTACTTACTTTAATAGCGGAACGCAGCATAAAGAATGCACGGTTTGCCATTATGTTACGGCGGTTGGCTTCATACCGGCAAAGGGCGGCGATATAGAGCCGAGCGATCCGTCCGGCTGGACGCCTAACCCCAACCTGCCTGCTACCGGCGACGACAATACCGCGTTCATTTGGATAGCGCTGCTGCTCATATGCGCATCCACGACCGCCGGAACCGTTATTCATGGCAGAAGGAAAAAGCAACGGTAAGATTCTGAATCAAACTAACAGCTAACACTAACATCCGCTCTGATGGACACGTCAGGGCGGATAATTTATTTTGCTTGACTTTATGCCCGACAATTTGTACCCTTTATTCGTATAATCTTATGGAGAGGGAGGCGAAGCCATGCAAGGGGACTTCGAAGCATTCTATCTTAGGCATGTTAAGGCTATATACCGCGTTTGCTATGCATTTATGAAAAATGCACAGGATGCTGAGGACTGCACAGAGGATACATTCGTGCGGGCAATGACCAACGATGTTTCGTTTGAAAACGAGCGGCATGAACGCTCCTGGCTGACGACTACCGCAATGAATATCTGCAAGGATAAGCTGAAGCATTGGTGGCGGCAGAAGGTGACGCCCATCGATGAAGAAATAGAGCAAACCGTTGCAGCCGAAGCGGATAATAAAAGCGAAGTCGTGGCCGCAGTCATGGCCTTACCCGTAAAATATAAAGAAGTCGTTTGGCTGCATTATTACGAAGGCTACCAAACCGATGAAATAGCGGCAATGCTTAACAGACCCGCATCCACCGTGCGGAACCAACTGCGCGACGCCCGCGCAAAGCTTAAACTCAGCCTGGGAGGAGAGGAAGCATGAATGAAAACGAAATAAAGAAGGCATTTGATGAGATAGAGCCTGATGAAAGCGCCAAGGAGCGCATGTACGCTAACATATTAAAGAAAGCGGCAGAGCAGAAGGAAAGCAGCGCCGTAAAGCCCGCCGAAGCCGTGCCGCAGAAGCGCAGGAGTGTTCCCGCATGGCAACGATGGAGCAGTTTAGCCGCATGCGTTGCCGCTGCGGTTGTGATAGGCATTATGCTTCCGCGCATCATAAAACAACCGGCTGTAGATGATCCGCCGCTGCTTGCCGTTTCGCCATTTGAGGATGTGTCTGGCTCGGAGGACTTTGAAAAGCTTGGCTTCTGCATATATGCTCCGGAAGGGGCAGAGAATCTGTACTACTGCATATATGACGGTGAAATTGCCCGCATTGATTTTACGCTGAACGGCAATGAATACACATATGAGGCCGCAAAGCTCAGCGGCAACTTTTCCCGTGCAGATGGCGAAGCAATAGGCAGCGCGTCTCTGAATGCCGAATATAACGCCGTGCTCGACAGGCTGTCTCCCGAAAGCTGGCGCGCGCATTGGGAGAAGGACGGCATAAGCTTTTACCTTACGAACTTTGACGGCGCAAGCGAGGAAGCTATCAGCGAAGCAGCAAGGCTGCTGATGCAGTAAAAACCGTGTATCGGAATCGGGGAGAAAAAATTCTCTCCGATTTTTATTTTCTTGCCGACATTTCGCCTTGCTCCATCGTATGGATATATGGACGGGCAAGAAGGGGCGCTTCGCGTACGGTCGCGCCGCCGAGCGCCAATCCGTATATATATTGCATTAAAAGGAGTATATAACCATGAAACGTATTTCTTCAATCGTACTTGCCATAGTGATGGCGCTTGCCCTCGCGGCCTGCAGCAACAACACCAACAATAATAACAACTCAAACGGCGCTAAAGAGGTTAACATGACCGCGCAGGAGGTGCTGGACAGCATAAAGAAGAGCCTTGGCGACAGCTTTGATTGCGACGTTACCGAAGATGAAGCCCGCATGAGCGGCTACTGGGGACTTGATATGACCAAGGTTGAAAGCTGGGCTGCCATGAGTAACTCCAACTCGAGCCTTAATCCCAGCTCTGCTGTTATATTGAAGGTTCAGGAAGGCTATGCGCAGGACGCCGCAGCGTTGCTGCAAAGCGGTTATGAGCAGGTGCTCAGCTATTCCCGCATGTATAACATGGATCTTCAGAAGGTTCTGCAGGCACGCCTGTTCGTGAACGGCAATTATGTTGCGCTGCTGATACTCGGCGCACAGGGCGATTGGGAGGCCAGCGACGAAGATCAGGCCAAGTTTGCCGCTGACGAAGCCGCAAAGGTTGACGCAGCGTGGAGCGGCATATTCGGCTCCGCCGATAACACCATCGTTGTCCCCGAGGACAACGGCAACAGCAACAACTTCTTTGACATGAACGCCGATATAGAAGGCTAAGTATGGTATTCTCCAGCCTTACGTTTTTGCAATGCTTCCTTCCGCTGTGCCTGCTTGCGTATTTCGTTGCGCCAAAGGCATGGCGGAACGGAATACTGTTCGCATTCAGCCTGCTGTTCTATGCGTAGGGAGAGCCGGTGTATGTGCTGCTTATGATATTCTCCATCGTGCTTGACTACACATGCGGGCAGCTTGCCGAGCGCTACCGCGGCCAGCGCCGCGCAAAGGCCGCGCTGCTCGTATCGGTATGCGTCAATCTCGGTTTGCTTGGTGTGTTCAAGTATAGCGACTTTTTGATAGGCACTGTCAATTCGCTGTTCGGCACGGCTATACCTCAGCCTAATTTGCCCCTGCCGATAGGCATCAGCTTTTATACCTTCCAAACCATGAGCTATACCATCGACGTTTACCGCGGCGAAGCAAAGGCGCAGAAGAACATAATCAACTTCGGCGCATACGTCACGCTGTTTCCTCAGCTTATAGCCGGCCCAATCGTCCGCTACCAAACCGTGGCAGACGAACTGGAGCATAGAGAATGCACGGCAGAGTTGCTTTCGTCCGGCATAAAGCGGTTTGTATGCGGCATAGGCAAAAAGGTACTGATTGCAAACAACATAGGGCTGCTGTGGGAGGCGGCAAGCGCACAGACCACGCCAACAGTGCTTACGGCATGGCTTGGCGTTATAGCTTACGGATTCCAGATTTACTTTGACTTCTCGGGCTATTCCGATATGGCCATAGGCTTGGGGCACATGCTTGGGTTCCGCTTCCTTGAGAACTTCAATTACCCATTCCTTGCCGACAGCATTACAGACTTTTGGCGCCGCTGGCACATATCCATGGGAACATGGTTCAGGGATTATGTCTATATCCCGTTCGGCGGCAACAAGGGCGGCCTTGTAAAGCAGCTGCGCAACATTGCCATAGTGTGGCTGCTGACCGGCTTCTGGCACGGCGCAAGCTGGAACTTCGTGCTGTGGGGCGTGTACTTCGGCGTACTGCTTGTGCTGGAAAAACTGTTCCTGCTCAAGCTTCTAAAAAAACTGCCCACTGTTCTTAGGCACATTTACGCTTTGCTGCTGATAACACTGAGTTGGGCTCTGTTTGCATTTACCGATATATCTGCCGGCTTTGCATGGCTTGGTTCAATGTTCTCGGGCGTTTTGTTCGATAGCGACAGCGTTTATCTGCTGCTTACATATGGCCCGATGCTGCTTCTGTGCGCGTTCGCAGCAACGCCTATCGGCAAACGCATATACGATTGGCTGAACGGCCATTTGAAGCAGGGAGTGCTTACCGTTGCCGATTGCGGCGGAATGCTGTGCGTGCTTACCGCAGCGGCGGCGTATCTTGTGAGCGGCAGCTATAATCCGTTCCTGTATTTCAGGTTTTGAGGTGGCTTTATGCGAAATAAGCTGATAATTTCATTCTTTTGCGTACTGCTGGCGGTATGTGCGCTTGCAGGGCTGTTCATTCCGGATAAATACTATTCGGAGCGCGAAAAGCGCACCCTTACGCAAGCGCCGAAATTCAGCGCATCGGACTTCTTTTCCGGCAAGTTCGGCGATAAGCTGGAAACCTACCTTGCCGATCAGGTACCGCTCAGGGACAAATGGATAACGCTGAAAACTTATCTTGAGCTTGGCATAGGAAAGCGTGAAAGCGGCGGCGTTTATATCTGCAAAGATAAATACCTGATGGATAAGTTTACGTCTTACAGCAAAAAGCAGCTTACAGCCAATGCCGAAGCGCTTGCCGAACTGCAAAAGAAGCTGGCGGAGGAGGGCATATCCGTGAGCACAATGCTCGTTCCCGTTGCGGCGCAGGTGCTAAGCGATAAACTGCCCGCATACGCCCCTGTTGCAGACTATGCTGCCATACTTAAAGTGCTTAGTGATGCAGGCGTGAACGTAACCGACATTATGAGCATACTTGCGGCGCACAGCGATGAAGCAATCTATTATCGCACCGACCATCATTGGACGAGCCTTGGCGCGTATTACGCATACTGCGCATGGCGCGGCATTGAACCTACGGCGGATGAATGGACAAAGGAAGCGCTTTGCAATAACTTCCGCGGCACAACATGGAACAAAGTTCCACTGCCTACAGTTCCGGCAGAGGAGATAACGGCGTGGTACAAGCACATGAACAGGCGCGTTTCTTATAACAACGGGGAATATGAGACGGACAGCATATATGAACGCAAATACCTTAACGGCAGCGATCAATACGCCGCGTTTCTCAATTCCAATCAGGCGCAGACCGTGATACAGGGAAGCGGGGAAGAAGGCAAGCTGATGCTCATAAAGGATTCATACGGCAATACGTTTGCTCAGTTTCCGGTTGAGGATTATGCCGAAGTACATGTGATAGACTTGCGCTTCTTCCGAGACGACATAGTCGAATATGCCAAGGCTAACGGCATTACGGATACGCTTGTGCTATACGGCGTGCATAATTTTGTTAAGGATACCAATTTATCCTGATGTTTCCTTGACAACCAAGCCCCCAATAACTATAATCACATCCAGAAAGGCTGCCGCATGGTGGCTTTTCAAAGGCCATTGGGTTAGAGTAAGTTAACTGTAGCTATTTGGTCAATTTTAGGGAGTAACCGGTGTGGATGAGAAGATAACCCTTTCCGGTGTGCCGGAAACAATGCTGCAAACCATATACGCCCGTGCAAAGGAAAGCAAAGATCGCGGCGCTATCCACGACAAAAAGACAGAGGAGATAATAGGCAAGCTTAACTATGATTTCTCCCTTGCTGATAAAGACGCACCTATGCACAGCGGCGTCATAGCAAGGACCATAGTGCTGGATAAACTCGTAAGTGAATATCTAGCCAAGAATCCCGGAGCAACAGTTGTAAACATTGCCTGCGGGCTTGATACACGCTGCTACCGCATGACCGGCTTTAAGCATTGGTATAATCTCGATCTGCCGGAAACCATTGCCGTGCGCGAAAAGCTTTTACCGGAAAGCGGCAATATCACCCAGATTGCCATGTCCGCAATGGATGATTGGGGCAAAATGGTCGAGGAGAGTCGAACTCCTGTCCTTATAATCATTGAGGGGCTTACCATGTATCTTTCCGAAGCTGACATACAGCGGATATTTGCCGTTATAGCCAACCGATTCAATGATGCCACGGTGCTGGTTGAAATAATGAACCCCATGATAGTAAAGCGCTTTAAGGAAAAATCAATCGAAGGCAGCAATGCCAAGTTCACATGGGGCATAAAGGGCGGTAAAGCATTGGCCGCGTTGATGCCGAACTTCCGCTTTGTTGAAGAACACAGCCTGACCGAAGGCATGGCTCAGTTCGTGCCTATTTATAAGGTGCTTGATAGGATTCCAGCCATCAGGAACATATCTAACAAAATAATTACGCTAAAAAAGGTGTAAGGAGATAAAGCTATGGCATTCTTTGATAATACGCGCAAGCCCACCGGGCTTGGTGGAAGAATAATGGTCTCAATGATGAACATTGGCCACCGCTCTTTGGCGGACTGGGGGCTTAAATACCTGAAACTGAATAACGATGCCAATGTGCTTGACTGCGGCTGCGGCGGCGGAGCAAACATAAAGAAGCTGCTCAAGCTTTGCCCAAACGGCTTTGTGAAGGGAATAGACTATTCGCCCGTAAGCGTAGCCAAGGCCAACAAGGTCAACAGGGGAGCGGTAAGTATCCACCGCTGCGTTGTGCTGCAAGGGAACGTTGCGGATATGATATTCGCTTCTGAATGGTTCGATGCGGTCACGGCCTTTGAGACCGTCTATTTCTGGCCCGATCTGCCCAGATGCTTCCGGGAGGTTTACCGGGTGCTGAAGCCCGGCGGGACATTTCTCATCTGC
>ENA-UOJE01000111-UOJE01000111.1-human-gut-metagenome-genome-assembly--contig:-C23-NODE-111-length-99966-cov-9.425268_pt1 | contig 99966 bp, 87 predicted proteins | sample MGYA00242341_ERZ723888 | MGnify/ENA metagenome assembly ERZ723888 | reverse complement strand
GCGGTCTGTTTGGGCTTGACTTAAATTCGGGATGTGCCTGGGTAGCGATACAGAACGGATGGGATGGCAGCTCGCACATTTCCACGATACGTCCGTCCGGTGAAAGACCGGAAAGCTTCAGCCCCTTTTCTGTCAGGGCTGCGCGGTAGTCATTGTTGACTTCATAGCGGTGTCTGTGTCTTTCGTGGATCGTTTCCTTACCGTATAAGCGGTAAGCCAGAGAATCCGGATTGAGGACACACGGATAAGAGCCAAGTCTTAAGGTACCGCCAATATCCTCGACACCGTTCTGGTCAGGCATCAGGGCAATGACCGGATGGGTTGTGGCAGGGTTCATTTCAATGCTGTGTGCATCGTGGTATCCGACTACATTTCTTGCAAATTCCACAATTGTCAGCTGCATACCGAGGCAGAGGCCGAGGAATGGGATCTTGTTTTCACGGGCAAATTCGATAGAGGTGATCATGCCTTCGATACCGCGGTCACCAAAACCGCCCGGAACAATAATGCCGTCTGCATCACCGAGTGTTTCTTTTACATTGTCAGGTGTTACCAGCTCGGAATCCACCCACTTGATATCTACGGTTGTGTTAATGAAAATACCGCCGTGCTTTAATGCTTCCACAACACTGAGGTAAGCATCATGCAGTTGGATGTATTTGCCGACAAGTGCAATCTTCACTTCGTGCTTCGGACTGCGGAGCTGCGCTACCATATGTTCCCAGTCGGAAAGATCCGGCTCCGGGCAGTCGAGCTTTAAGCAGTCGCAGGCAACCTGTGCAAGACGTTCTTTTTCCATGGCAAGCGGTGCTTCGTACAGATATTCCACATCCAGATTCTGCAGTACATGACTGTTCGGTACATTACAGAATAAAGCGATCTTGTCCTTGATCTGCTGGTCGAGCGGATGCTCGCTTCTGCAGACAATAATATCAGGCTGGATTCCCATGCCCTGCAGCTCCTTGACACTTGCCTGTGTCGGCTTTGTTTTCATTTCCTGGGAAGCGGAAAGCCATGGGATCAGTGTGACATGGATCAAAATGGCATTTTCATGTCCGACTTCGTGCTGGAACTGACGGATGGACTCTAAAAATGGCTGGCTTTCGATATCACCGACCGTACCACCGACCTCGATAATGGCGATCCGTGTTTCCTCATCGGTGAAGTTGCGGTAAAAACGGCTCTTGATCTCATTGGTGATATGCGGAATGACCTGTACGGTACCGCCGCCGTAATCACCGCGGCGTTCCTTCTGCAAAACGCTCCAGTATACCTTTCCGGTCGTGACATTGGAGTTTTTGTCCAGACTTTCATCGATAAAACGCTCATAGTGTCCAAGGTCAAGGTCTGTTTCTACACCATCATCCGTTACAAAAACCTCACCGTGCTGGATCGGATTCATCGTGCCCGGATCGATATTGATATAAGGATCAAATTTCTGCATCGTTACCTTGTAGCCGCGTGCTTTCAAAAGACGGCCGAGGGATGCAGCGGTAATGCCTTTTCCGAGACCGGAAACAACACCGCCTGTTACAAATACGTATTTTACTGCCATTTCTTTTTCCTCCTGTAATAAATAAAAAAGAGCGAAACTGCCCCCAAAGGGAGCACCTTCGCTCAAAATGTTACGATATCTACTCGTTGATGGTGCCATATTTCCTGCACACGTCTCATCATAGCATATATTTACCGATGATACAACTTCTGTGATTCATAATTTGGTTCGCAGGTTACATTAATGCCGAGTTTTCTGAGAACATTCATATCTACCTGTGAAAGGATCACGCTGGAATGGAACTCTGTACCGGCGAGATTCTGCAGCTGGTCGATCGCTTCCTTTGCTGTTTCATCCGTTGCTGCGCAGATGGAAAGGGCGATCAGCACTTCGTCTGTATGGAGGCGTGGGTTTTTACTGTGCAGATGTCCTGTTTTCAGATTCTGGATCGGTTCGATGATCGTCGGAGAGATCAGCTGCACATCGTCTGCAATACCGGCAAGTGATTTTAATGCGTTTAACAGCATGGCACTTGTGGCACCTAAAAGCTCACTTGTCTTTCCTGTAATGATGCGGCCGTCCGCAAGCTGGATCGCTGCTGCCGGATCGCCCGTTGTCTCTGCTTTGATCTTGGCTGCGCTGACAACCGGTCTGTCTTCTATGGAAGTGCCGGCCTGCTTCATCAGAAGCTCCAGCTTCAGCTTCTGCTCGTTATCTGCCGTTCCCTGACGGATCTGGCAGAGCGTGTTGTAATATCTGCGGATGATCTCCTGTTTGGAGGCCTCTTTTGTCACTTCATCGTCGATGATGCCATAGCCTGCCATATTGACGCCCATATCTGTCGGGGATTTATACGGACAGCTTCCCATGATCTTTTCAAACATGGCTTCCAGAACCGGGAAGATCTCAACGTCACGGTTGTAGTTGATCGTTGTCTCACCATATGCTTCCAGATGGAACGGATCGATCATGTTGACATCGTTCAGATCTGCTGTTGCTGCTTCGTATGCGAGATTGACAGGGTGCTTTAATGGCAGATTCCAGATCGGGAATGTTTCATATTTGGCATAGCCTGCCTTGATACCTCTCTTATATTCGTGATACAGCTGGGAAAGACAGGTTGCCATTTTTCCACTGCCCGGCCCCGGTGCTGTGATAACAACAAGAGAGCGGCTTGTTTCAATATATTCATTTTTTCCGTAGCCTTCATCACTTACGATATAAGGAATATCGGACGGATATCCGGCGATCGGATAATGCCGGAACACTTTTAAACCGAGCGATTCAAGCTTTTTCTGATAGGCGACTGCACTGGGCTGACCGTTAAAACGAGTCAGGCAGACACTGCCGACATAAAGGCCGTATCCGCGGAATGCGTCGATTAGTCTTAATACGTCCAGATCATAGGTGATACCGAGGTCACCTCTGACCTTGTTTTTTTCAATATCCTCTGCGTTGATAACGATAACGATCTCTGCCTGATCCTTAAGCTGTACGAGCATATTGATCTTGCTGTCCGGCTTGAAGCCCGGCAAAACCCGGGAGGCATGATAATCGTCAAAAAGCTTGCCGCCGAATTCGAGGTAAAGCTTACCGCCGAACGCTGCAATACGTTCCTTGATCTTTTCGGACTGCAGACGAAGATATTTTTCATTATCAAATCCGATTTTTGCCATAAAAACCTGTTTCCCTTCTTATTTGAAATATACCGTTTCTATATACATACATTGTGCGTTTTATAACACGAACAATACTTTTCTATGATACAAAAAAAGCTTTTCAAAATCAATATGAAAATCAGGTAAAAAATGGGGGATTTTATAAATCTTTCATAACTGGTCACAAGTATTTCACAGAAAGCGTATTGATTTTGGTATTTTTAATCTATATAATGATAGAAGGCTTTTAATAAGCCGGACGAGGAGAACATTATGGATAATCAGAATTACCAGGGACCGCAGAACAATGGTGGGAATGGAAATAATAACGGAAACGGTGGAAATGATCAGAAAGGACCGCAGAAAAGACAGAGCTTTATGCTTCTTCTGGTGGCAGCGCTGATCACACTGCTTTCCATGAGCTTTTTGATGAATTCTGTATCAAACAGCTCCAGCAAGGAAATCACATATGATGAATTTCTGCAGATGGTAGAGGATGGCAAGGTAGACAGTGTCCTCATCAAGAGTGATAAGCTTGTGATCACGCCAAAGCAGGACAAGGCACAGGAAAAGACGGAAAGCAGCAGAAACCCGTTTGCACTTTACGGTGGATATGACAGTCAGCCGGAAGTCAAGTATTATACAGGTCTTGTCAATGATGATTCGCTGCCTGCATTTTTAAATAAGTATGATGTCACCTACAGTAAGGAGATCCCGGACAATTCAAGCTGGATCTTATCGATCCTGCTGACCTATGTCCTGCCGATCGTGATCCTTTGGGTACTGCTCAGCTTCCTGTTCCGCAAGATGTCGGGCGGCGGAATGATGGGCGGTGTCGGCAAATCAAACGCAAAGGTATATGTCCAGAAAGAAACGGGTGTTACATTTAAAGATGTCGCCGGTGAAGATGAAGCAAAGGAATCCCTGCAGGAAGTGGTGGACTTTCTGCACAACCCGGGCAAATATACAAAGATCGGTGCAAAGCTCCCGAAGGGTGCACTTCTGGTTGGACCTCCCGGAACCGGTAAAACACTGCTGGCTAAGGCAGTTGCGGGAGAAGCACATGTACCGTTTTTCTCACTGGCAGGCTCCGATTTTATCGAGCTGTATGTCGGTGTCGGTGCTTCCCGTGTCAGAGACTTATTTAAGGAAGCAACAAAGAATGCGCCATGCATTATTTTTATCGATGAAATAGATGCGATCGGCCGGAGCCGTGACAGCAAGTACGGCGGCGGTAATGAAGAGCGTGAGCAGACACTGAACCAGCTGCTTTCCGAAATGGACGGTTTCGACAGCTCCAAGGGTATTCTGATCCTGGGTGCGACCAACAGACCGGAAATTCTGGATAAGGCGCTGCTCAGACCGGGACGGTTTGACAGACGTATCATTGTAGATAAGCCGGATCTGAAAGGCCGTGTCGATATCTTAAAGGTACATTCCAAGGATGTCAGCATGGATGAATCCGTGGATCTGCAGGAGATCGCGCTCGCAACGTCAGGAGCAGTCGGTTCCGATCTGGCCAATATGATCAACGAAGCAGCCATCAATGCAGTTAAGAACGGCCGTAAGGCTGTCTGCCAGAAGGATCTGTTTGACGCAGTCGAGGTTGTACTGGTCGGAAAAGAAAAGAAAGACCGCATCATGAGCAAGGAAGAAAGACGGATCGTTTCTTACCACGAAGTAGGACATGCACTGATCGCAGCCCTGCAGAAAAACGCAGAGCCGGTACAGAAGATCACGATCGTTCCGCGTACCATGGGTGCGCTTGGCTATGTGATGCAGGTTCCGGAAGAAGAAAAGTATCTGAATTCCAAAGCAGAGCTGCATGATATGATCGTCGGGCTTCTTGGTGGACGCGCGGCAGAAGAAATCGTATTCGATACCGTTACAACAGGTGCTTCCAATGATATTGAGCGGGCAACCAACATTGCAAGAGCCATGGTAACCCAGTATGGTATGAGCAAGCGTTTCGGTCTGATGGGACTGGCAACGACAGAAAGCCAGTATCTGGATCAAACAACAGCTATGAACTGTTCCGATGTGACGGCTGCGGCTGTGGATGAAGAAGTGATGAAGATCCTGAAAAACTGCTACAAGGAAGCAAAAAAGATGCTGACGGAAAACAGAGCAGTTATGGATAAGATCGCTGCACATCTGATCGAGCAGGAGACGATCACCGGTAAGGAATTTATGAAGATCTACCGGAAGGAAAAGGGACTTCCTGAACCGGAAGAGAAGAAAGATAAAAAAGACGATACGGAAAAAACAGGATTTGCCGCAAAGCTGGAGGCAGAAGCTGAAGCCGAAAAGAAAACAGTTGAAAAGCATGTCACAGTGATCAAAGCACCGGATACAGACCCTGCATCAGAGATGAAAAATGATACAGAGCCTGCCCCTGAGGCAGAGAAGGCTGCACCTGAAGCCGGAGACGCAGTGAAAGAGCCGGAACAGAAACAGGAGCGGACAGAAGATACAAATTCCGAATCATAAAAATAGGGACGAAGAGAGAAATCCGCTTTGCGGATTCCTCTCTTGTTTTATAATGTCATGCATCATGCATCGAAGATGCATGATGCAGCTCCGGCTCATCACCGCAGGTGATTAAAATATTGGATAGGACAGAAAACGGAGAAAGGAGACAGATCATGTTTTGCATCGAGGAGGAATTGAAAAAACTTCCCCATTCGCCCGGCGTTTATATCATGCATGATAAGGCAGACACCATTATATATGTAGGAAAAGCGATCGATCTGAACAGACGTGTGCACTCTTATTTTCGGACGAGTACGAAAAAAACAGCAAAGATCCGGAAAATGGTCAGTCTCATCGACCATTTTGAATATATCCTGACCGATTCGGAGCTGGAGGCTCTGGTACTGGAAAATAACCTGATCAAGGAACACCGTCCCAAATACAATACGATGCTGAAGGATGACAAGACGTATCCTTATATTAAGGTAACGCTTGGAGAGGAATATCCGAGGGTTCTTTTTTCACGTCTGATGAAGAAGGACAAGTCCAGATATTTCGGGCCTTTTACAAGTGCGTCCAGCGTCAAGGACACGATCGAACTGATCTGTAAGCTGTACAAGATCCGTACCTGTAACCGCCAGATCCGACAGCCGGAAGAAATTACCGGACAGAATGAGACAAATTCAAATATAGAAAAAAAAGCCGTGCAGGACAGGGCGTGTTTGAATTATCACATGAAGCAGTGTGATGCACCGTGTATGGGTTATATCAGCAAGGAAGAATATGCGCAGAATGTGAAAAAAGCAGTGGATTTTCTGAACGGGGATTATCATGGCGTTTTGAAGGAACTGGAGCAGAAGATGGAAGAAGCCTCCGAGCAGATGGAGTTTGAGGAGGCGATCCGTTACCGGGATCTGCGAAACAGCGTACTGGCTGTGGCGCAGAAGCAGAAGATCACGGACAGCAACGGAGAAGACAAAGATGTGATCGCCCTGGCAAAAGACGAGAAGGATGCGGTTGTACAGGTGTTCTTTGTCAGAGACGGCCGCCTGATCGGGCGCGAGCATTATTACATGATGCATGTGGCAGACCAGACAGAGGAAGAAATCACGGGCAGTTTTGTAAAACAGTTTTATGCGGGAACGCCTTATCTGCCGAAAACGATCATGCTGCAGTGCGAAATATCTGATATGCCGCTTCTTGAAGAATGGCTGAGCGGACGGAAAGGCTCTAAGGTGCGTTTTGTGGTACCGAAGATCGGAACAAAGGAGAAGCTGGTCGAGCTTGCGGCAAGAAATGCTGCGCTTGTCCTTTCGCAGGACAAAGAGCGGATCCGCCGTGAGGAAGAACGGACGACGGGCGCAGTTGCGGAGATCGCGAAGCTGATCGGCCTTACGCAGGTCAACAGGATCGAGGCATTCGATATTTCCAACATCAGCGGCTTTGAATCGGTCGGATCCATGATCGTATTTGAGGGCGGAAAGCCGAGAAGAAGCGATTATCGTAAATTTAAGATCAAAACAGTGGAAGGGCCGAACGATTATGCCAGCATGCATGAGGTGCTGACCAGGCGTTTCACGCACGGACTTACCGAAAAGGCGGAAAATAAGGAAAAAGAAAAGGATGATGTTTACGGCAGTTTTACCAAGTTCCCGGATCTGCTTCTGATGGACGGCGGACGTGGTCAGGTCAATATCGCAAAGGAAGTGCTTGAGGAGCTGCATCTGTCCATTCCGGTCTGTGGTATGGTAAAGGACGATCATCACCGGACCAGGGGATTGTATTACGAAGGGGTGGAACAGCCGATCGATCCGCATTCCGAGGGCTTTAAGCTGATCACAAGAGTGCAGGATGAAGCGCACCGGTTTGCGATCGAATATCACAGATCATTGCGCCGCAAGGCAAATGTCCGATCCGTTCTGGATGAGATCAAGGGTGTCGGTCCTGCCCGCAGAAAAGCGCTCATGCGTCATTTTGACTCTCTTTCCGAGATCAAAAACGCTTCCGTGGAGCAGCTTTTGGAGATCCCGGAGATCAACGAATCCTGCGCGCAGGAGATTTATGGATTTTTTCATAATATTTCCAAAGAATCTTGACAGGTAAATATTTAAAGCATACTATAAACGCAGCGTATCAATATTTCGAGCTGAAATGCCGGTGCGTCTGCGTTATTTATTTTCATATCATGAATGCTTGAAAACATAGTACATTCTACGATTCTAAAGGTTTTCAATCACTATTTTCCCATTTTATTTATGTCACAATATCCTGTTGACCAGTATGGCAAAATGTAAGGCTATGGAGGATACATCTATGAGCGATGAGATCGCGATCATATCGACAGAACAAATGAAAAGTCTTATCTATGAGATAAGAGGTCAAAAAGTAATGCTTGATAAGGATCTTGCCAAAATCTATGGTTATGAAACAAAGAACTTTAACAGGCAGGTAAAGAATAACATTGAAAAATTTCCGGATGATTTTATGTTTCAGCTGACATATGATGAGGCTTTAAGGTGCAATTTTTTCACCTTAAACAAAAACGGCAATATGCGGGGGCAACATATCAAGTATTTACCATATGCGTTTACCGAACAGGGAATCTATATGTTGATGACAGTATTAAAAGGAGAACTCGCAACGCAGCAAAGCCTGGCACTGATCAGGATATTTAAAAGCATGAAGGATTATGTGTCATCTGGTTCGCTGGTCAGTGCGGAAGATTTTTTGAAATTGTCGATCCAGACAAACGAGAACAGATCGGCGATCGCAAGGCTGGAGACGGAAGTTTTGAAAAAATCCGACCTGCCAATGATCTTTAAGGCGTTTTCGGATGAAAATGCAAACGAATATCTGTTTATGAACGGTGAGCTCTGTGAGGCGGCTGCTACATATCAGAAAATCTACAGTAAGGCTAAGAAGAGCATTTATATCATTGATGATTATATTTCGCTTCACACACTGCTGCTTTTCAGGCATATTGGTGCAGGTATTGATATTGTAATATATTCGGATAATAAACAAGGGCATTTGAGCTTGAAGGAATATAATCAATTCATAACAGAATATCCACATATTCATCTCCGTTTTGTTCAAAACAATCATATTTTTCATGACCGATACATTATCCTGGATCACAGCACAAAAACAGAAAAGATTTTTCATTGTGGTGCATCCTCTAAAGATGCGGGCAGGAAAATAACAACGATCACAGAGTCAAAGGATAAAAAGATATATCATGATATGATTGAGGCACTGCAGCGGCACCAGCCTCTTATATTGGTATAACAGGATGATCCGCAAAAAGTCCCGTATACAGTGGGCTTTTTACATTGCAGACCTATTTTATTTATGTTACACTAGTAAAGATGTAGCGTTATATTGGGAAACGCGATATTTGTACGGAAAAGTGCATAAATATAATAGTGAGATAAGGAGCGGGGTTATGGCAAGTGTAAGTTTAAGCAGAATTATTGAAAAATTTAAGCTGGAGAATCTGACACCTGAGATCGAAACAAAGGGGATTAAGATTACTCAGCCGGATATCAACAGACCGGCGCTGCAGCTTGCAGGTTATTTTGAGCATTACGAGGCAACACGTCTGCAGATCATCGGATTTGTGGAATATACCTATATGAACAGCCTGACGGAAGAGCGGAAGGAAGAGATTTTTGAAAAACTGTTATCCAATCCGATCCCGGTTATCGTGTTCTGCAGAGAACTGCAGCCGGATCCGCTGTTTCTGAAAAAAGCGGTTGAACACAAGATCCCGCTGTTAATGACAAAGAAAGCAACCTCTGCTTTTACGGCAGAAGTGATCCGCTGGCTGAATGTAAAGCTGGCACCGTGTATTTCCGTACACGGCGTACTGGTGGATGTATACGGTGAAGGCGTTCTCATCACAGGTGAGAGCGGAATCGGTAAATCAGAGGCGGCACTGGAGCTGATCAAGCGTGGACATCGTCTTGTTACGGATGACGTGGTAGAGCTCCGCAAGGTAAGTGATGATACACTGATCGGATCCGCTCCGGATATTACAAAGCATTTCATCGAGCTGCGCGGTATCGGTATTATCGATGTCAAGACACTGTTCGGTGTTTCCAGCGTAAAGGATACGGGAAATATCGATCTGGTCATCCGTCTGGAAGACTGGAGCAAGGATAAAGAATATGACCGTCTTGGTCTGGAAGAGGAATATGTGGATTATCTCGGCAATAAGATCGCAAGCCATACCATTCCGATCCGTCCGGGACGTAATCTGGCACTGATCTGTGAGTCTGCAGCAGTCAACCACAGACAGAAAAAGATGGGCTATAATGCAGCACAGGAGCTTTATAAGCGTGTACAGGAATCGCTTTCAAAGCGCCGTGATGAAGATGAAGAATAGGAAAGTGTAAAAATAAAAGGAGTATACAGAAGAATGAAAAAATATTGTTTTGGAGTAGATGTCGGCGGTACAACCATCAAAATGGGATTCTTTGATACAGAGGGCAATGTCCTTGATAAATGGGAGATCCCGACACGTACGGAAAACGGCGGAGAAAATGTTCTGCCGGATATTGCAAAGGCAGTTAAAGATAAGCTGGCTGAGAAACAGATCGATAAAGAAGAAGTTTCGGGAATCGGTGTTGGTGTACCGGGTCCGGTAGACAGCAAGGGTGTCGTATATAAATGCGTCAACCTCGGCTGGGGTATTTTCAATGTAAATGAAAAACTGGAAGACCTGACAGGCATTTCCGTAAAAGCCGGAAATGATGCCAATGTAGCAGCGCTCGGAGAAATGTGGAAGGGTGGCGGCCAGGGCTTTCATACACTGGTTGTTGTCACACTCGGTACCGGCGTTGGCGGTGGTATCATCTTAGACGGCCAGATGCTGACAGGTGCAAAAGGTGCAGGCGGTGAGATCGGTCATATCCATATGAATGACGCGGAGCCGGATGAATGTGGCTGTGGCAATCATGGCTGCTTAGAGCAGTACGCATCCGCAACAGGTGTGGTACGTCTGGCAAAGCGTGCGCTTGCAAAAGCAACGGAAAAGACTGTTTTAAACGCAGATACCGTAACAGCAAAGGATGTCTGGGACGCAGTAAAAGAGGGCGATCCTGTTGCATTGCAGGTAGCAGAGCAGTTTGGTAAATATCTTGGTGAAGGACTTGCAATCGTAGCGGATGTTATCAATCCGGAAGCATTCGTTATCGGTGGCGGCGTATCCAAAGCAGGAGAGGTACTCCTTTCCTATATCGAGAAAAACTATACAAAGACCGTATTCCATGCAAGCAGAGACGTGAAGTTCACACTTGCAACACTCGGCAATGATGCAGGTATCTACGGCGCAGCGAAGTTAGTATTATAATTGTCATGAGGAGGGACCCACGAAGTGGGAGGAGCCCTGATGACTAAATAACATGGAATATGTTATAGAAATTATCTAATATTTAATTTAGTAGGTGAATAATTTGAATCAGGCTTTACTGGAGTTTATCAGGGAAACGGTAACCCCGGAAAATATGAAGCTGCAGGAGCCCATGGCAGCCCATACAACATTTCGTACGGGCGGTGAGGCAGCAGTGTTTGTGGAAGTGCCCGGAAAGCAGCAGCTTACGCAGCTTGTACAGTATATGGCAAAAATCTCACAGGAGTTTTTTGTACTTGGAAAAGGCAGCAATCTGCTTGTAGGAGATAAAGGGTATCCGGGGATTGTGCTGAACCTTGGAAAACGATTTGCCCGGATCGAGGTAGAGGGCAATATCATCCGTGCGGAGGCGGGGGCTTCGCTGCCACAGGTAGCAGTTACGGCCATGCAGCACGGACTCAGCGGTCTGGAATTTGCAGCAGGCATTCCGGGCAGTATCGGCGGTGCGATCGTTATGAATGCGGGCGCATATGACGGAGAAATGAAGCAGGTAACGAAATGTGTTACCGTTTTGAATCAGATGGGAGAAGAAATGGTTCTGGACTGCGATACGATGGAATTCGGATACCGCACCAGTATCATCAAAAACCGCCCGTTTGTTGTAGAAGAAGTGGAATTGCAGCTTACAAAAGGTAATCCTGCCGAGATCAAGGCAAAAATGGATGAGTTTAACGGCCGCAGAAAAGAAAAACAGCCGCTGGAATATCCGAGCGCGGGAAGCACCTTTAAAAGACCGGAAGGCTATTTTGCCGGAAAACTGATCATGGATGCGGGTCTGCGAGGATTCCGGATCGGTGGTGCACAGGTATCGGAAAAACATTGCGGCTTCGTGATCAATGTCGGAAATGCATCTTCCGCAGATGTCAGGGAAGTAATTGATGAAGTGAGAGAACGTGTGAAACAGCAGTTTGGCGTTATATTAGAGCCTGAAGTTGTATTTTTAGGAGAATTTTAACTGCTGTAAGGAGGTAATATGCGGCTTGTAATCGTAACGGGTATGAGCGGAAGCGGAAAGCAGACAGCGATGAAGCTTTTGGAAGACGCCGGATACTACTGCGTGGATAATCTGCCGGTACCGCTTGTACCAACGTTTGCAGAGTTGATCGTACAGCCGGGCAGTGAGATCGAAAAGGCTGCGGTCGGACTTGATATCCGATCCGATCAGGCATTCGGGGATATCATGAAGGCATTGTCCCAGCTGACAGAGCGAGGTATCGCATATGAAGTTCTGTTCATGGATGCAGATGATTCCACCCTTTTAAAACGCTATAAAGAGAGCCGCCGGATGCATCCGATCGATGGAAACGGTGCGATCGAAGAAAGCATTTTAAAGGAACGCAGTATATTAAAGGAAATACGGGACAAGGCAGATTATGTGATCGACACCTCTTCCCTTCTGACAAGAGAACTGAAGGAAGAACTGGATCGCATATTTGTCCGGAATGAGGCATATAATAGCCTCATGATCACGATCATGTCCTTCGGTTTTAAGAATGGGATCCCGCTGGATGCAGATCTGGTGTTTGATGTCCGTTTTTTACCGAATCCATTCTATATTGATGAACTAAAGAAGAAAACAGGAAACGATAAAGAAGTATATGACTATGTCATGTCTTTTGCGGAGGCAGGTCTTTTCTTGGATAAGCTCACGGATATGCTTGCATTTCTGATTCCGAATTATGTGAAAGAGGGGAAATACCGTCTGGTGATCGGGATTGGCTGTACAGGCGGCAAGCATCGGAGCGTGACTCTTGCAAATGCGTTGTATAAACGCATGAAGGATCATGGAAATTACGGGCTTACACTTGTGCATAAAGACGTTGACAGATTGAAATGATAAAGAGGTGCGGTATGTCATTTTCCGGACAGATCAAGGAAGAACTGGCACAGGTTATCAGTTCTCCAAGACATTGTCAGCTGGCGGAGCTGGCAGCACTGGTACAGTTTTGCGGGCATATAGAAGAGGATGGGTCACTGCTCGTGCAGTCGGAAAATCCGCTTGTGATCAGAAAATGCTTTACATTACTGAAAAAAACATTTAAGATAGAAGCTGTTGCGAAAAGTCAGATGCAGACACAAAATTACAGGCTTTTCGTGACAGGAGAGGATGCGTTCAGGGTATTGGAGGCATTGAAGATCTGCGATACGGCAGGGCATTTGATGATGAGACATTTGACAGATCCTGTTCTGATCAAAAACAGCTGCTGCAAAAGAGCTTATCTGCGAGGCTGCTATATGGCAGTGGGATCCATGAGCGATCCGTACAAGTCCTATCATCTGGAGCTCGTCTGCGGCTTACAGGCGCAGGCAGAGCAGCTTTTAAAAATATTGCATGATTTTTCATTAGATGCTAAAATGATAGTTCGTAAGAAATATTATGTAGTATACATGAAGGAAGGAGAAAATATTGCGGATTTTCTAAATATCACGGAAGCGCACAAAGCATTGATGGAATTTGAGAATACGCGTATTTATAAAGGTATGCGCAACATGGTGAACCGTAAGGTGAACTGTGAGGCCGCCAACATCACAAAGACGGTGAATGCTGCGACAAGGCAGGTAGAAGATATCAGACTGATCCGGGAAAAAATGGGACTGGAAGGTCTGCCGGAGCCGCTGCGCCAGATGGCATATGTCCGCCTTGAAAATCCACAGGCGTCTTTGGGGGAACTTGGAAAGCTGCTGGATCCACCGGTGGGCAAATCGGGAGTAAATCACAGATTGAGAAAATTGGGGGAGCTTGCAAAGGAACTGAAAGTTAAGTAGGAGGAATCTCAAAATGATTGAAAGAACAATGAAGATCGAGCTTGAAAACGGGCTTGAGGCAAGACCTGTTGCAGTGCTTGTACAGAAGGCAAGCATGCATGACAGCACTATTTACATTCATGCAGAAGGTAAAAAAGTCAATGCAAAAAGTATTATGGGAATGATGAGTCTGGGGCTCGACATGGGCGAAGAGGTTACAGTCGTTGCAGATGGCACAGATGAGCAGGATGCAGTCGACAGCATTGAAAAGTATCTGAGTGGACAGGAATAATCTTTCAGACATTGCAGGCAAGGGACACGGATACGTGTCCCTTTTGTGTAATAGGAACTTTGTTCCTATTACACAAAAACGCTCCGTGGGGATGCGCACTGCGGCGTACAATGTAGATGTCGCTAGCGACCGCCGCAGGCGCAAGAATGTGCCAGGGCACATTACAAAGGAGACAGTATATGGACAAGAAAATGCTTTTTATTTATAATCCACACGCTGGAAAAGCTGCGATCCGCAGCAATTTACTGGATATCATTGATATTTTTGCAAAAGCAGAATACGAGGTGACAGCATATCCGACCCGGCAAAGAGGTGATGCAGTCCGTGCCACATTTGAAAAAGCCGGGAAATATGATCTTGTTGTATGCAGCGGCGGAGATGGAACGCTGGATGAAGTGGTGGAAGGCATGATGAAGCGGACTGACCGCGTCCCTATCGGTTATGTACCGGCGGGAACGACAAACGACTTTGCACGCAGTCTGCATATTCCGAGCAATATGATCCGGGCAGCGGAAATGATCGTGCAGGAAAAGGAATACGCCTGTGACATCGGTTCGTTTAATGAGGACAGTTTTGTATATATTGCAGCGTTTGGTCTCTTTACAGATGTTTCTTATGAAACAGACCAACAGGTGAAAAACGTGCTGGGACATCTGGCCTATGTGCTGGAGGGAGCAAGAAGACTGAATAAATACCCATCCTACCACCTGAGGGTAACGAGCAACGGAACGACGATCGAAGAAGATTTCATGTATGGCATGGTCACAAACTCCGTTTCGGTCGGCGGTTTTAAAAACATTACCGGAAAACACATCCATCTGGATGATGGGGTGTTTGAGGTGACGCTGATCAAAAAACCGAAAAATGTCGTGGAACTGAATCAGATCATGGCAGCTCTCATCGGCAGAAATATTGACAGCGACTGTATGTATTGCTTTAAAACATCCGGGATCATCTTTGAAAGTGAAGAGGAGATTGCATGGACGAGAGACGGCGAGTATGGCGGAAGCCATAAAAAGGTCGTTATCACAAATGAAAAGCAGGCACTTCGTATTCTTGTACCATCATAAGTGTAAAAGTTTACACTAAATTATAAAAATGTATTCCCTTTAAAAAAAAGATGGGGTATAATAAGGGCGAAAGCGCAGAGAAAAGAATTTCAATGCGTAATAAAGAATAAATGGAGGTAATTTAAAATGGCATTAGTTTCAGCAACAGAAATGCTTCAGAAAGCAAAAGCTGGTCACTACGCTGTTGGTCAGTTCAACATCAACAACTTAGAGTGGACAAAAGCAATCTTATTAACAGCTCAGGAGTGCAATTCACCTGTAATCCTTGGTGTATCTGAGGGCGCTGGTAAGTACATGGGCGGATATGATGTAGTTATGGGGATGGTAAACGGAATGATCAAAGATCAGAACATCACAGTTCCTGTAGCAGTACATCTTGATCATGGTTCATATGATCACTGCTTAAAGTGCATCAGAGCAGGCTTCCCAAGCATCATGTTTGATGGTTCTCATTACTCAATCGAAGAGAACATCGAAAAGACAAAGATCTTAGTAAACGCAGCTCATGTAAACGGCGTATCTATCGAAGCAGAAGTTGGTTCTATCGGTGGTGAAGAAGACGGCGTTATCGGAATGGGCGAATGTGCAGATCCAGCACAGTGCAAGCAGGTAGCTGACCTTGGTGTTGACTTCCTTGCAGCAGGTATCGGTAACATCCATGGTAAATATCCTGCAAACTGGAAAGGACTTCAGTTCGACGTTCTGGATGCTATCCAGCAGAAGACAGGAGACCTTCCATTAGTACTTCACGGTGGTACAGGTATTCCGGATGACATGATCAAGAAAGCAATCTCTTTAGGAGTAGCTAAGATCAACGTTAACACAGAGTGCCAGTTAGTATTCGCTGATGCTACACGTAAGTATGTAGAAGCTGGTAAGGATCTTGAAGGTAAGGGATTTGACCCTCGTAAACTTCTTGCTCCTGGTTTTGATGCTATCAAAGCTAAAGTAAAAGAAAAAATGGAATTATTCGGATCAGTTGGACAGGCTTAATTGTTCTTTCCGGGCGATTTGGAATAAAGAGGAAATTTTTAAGAGGCAGCTATTGGCTGCCTCTTTTTTGCACGATGGGAAATATCTGTTATTCATTTTATGATGAAAATTATCCATAAAAAGGGAGGATGCCAGGTAGAGGGGCTACCTGGCACTGATTATGAAAAAGTTTTTATTTATTTCAAACATACGTTGTATCCGTTGTTTATGATATTAGTATATGTGGGAGAAATGGATAAACAATGTTATGTAAATGAAAATTCCTTAAATGAAAAATGAACAATTTGTAAACGTACAAATTGTTCATCTTTACTAAAAAATATTACATTTTTTCCGGTTCCGGATAATCAACACCAAAACAGTCCACTGTCATGGATTTGATCTTCTGTTCTTCTAACGGTCTGTCGTTGTAATCGGTCGGTGTTTCGGCAATTTTGTTCACAACTGCCATGCTGTCGCCTGTGACTTTACCAAACGCTGCATAAGAGCCGTCAAGATGCGGGCTTGTTTTGTGCATGATAAAGAACTGGCTGCCTGCGGAGTTTGGCATCATGGATCTTGCCATGGAAAGAACACCATCCGTATGCTTTAAATCATTCTGAAAACCGTTTGCGGCGAATTCACCCTTAATGCTGTAGCCGGGGCCTCCCATACCTGTTCCGTCCGGACAACCGCCCTGGATCATAAAGCCCTTGATCACACGGTGAAAGATCAGACCATCATAAAAGCCTTTTTTGATCAGGCTGATAAAATTGTTGACAGAGACCGGTGCCACATCCGGATATAATTCCGCTGTGATCACATCTCCGTTTTCCATTGTAATCGTAACAACTGGATTCTGTGCCATAATATTTGTTCCTTTCCTTTCGATGTATAAATTGATGCCAGGGTCAAAAGCCCGGGCTTTGATGCCTGCGGATTGTTCCGTGCTCTGCACTCCCACAATCCTGCCCAATATTCGCATATCGTGGGATTAACATCCCACTTTTATGCTCATATCGGGGCGGGTCCCAAGGTCTTTCAACCACTTATGAGCAAGCTCATGTGGTTTTAGACCTTTTGACCCTGGCATCATAAATTTGAAGTATAAAGCTCCAAAGTCTGAATTTGTATGGCATCTTTTGACACCTATACGTTTTTATTCTAAAATAAAAGAAGAAAATCGTAAAGAAAAATATAACAAAGGCAGATAATTGGGGCATACGGATGGATGAATCTGTAAAATGAAAAGGTGAGGATGGGACAACGGAAATACCATGGAAAAACGTTATAAGGAAATATTGCTTACAAATGAATACGGGAAACTGCTGGAAGCAAAGAAAAAAGGAATTCCGGCGGTTCCATGTCTGCCTGTCATATATGCAGAGAACCCGATCACTGCAGGAAATGAAAAAATAATGGAAAAAGAAATGGATCTATCAGGCTATCCTTATGTGCTGGAGCAGGCAGAAGAGGTGGAGGAAGCTTATCTGGAAAAGATCCGGTGCAGGCTGTTAGGGCTGCCATGTGAAATACTGCAGACAAAACGGTGTATTGTGCGGGAGATCTGCCTTGATGATGTGGATAAGTTATACGAAATCTATGCAGATCCATCGATCACATTATATATGGAAGGTTTGTATGCAAAAAAGGAAGAAGAAATTGCCTATACCCGCGATTATATCAGGTATCAGTACGGCATTTATGATTTTGGAATGTGGATCATAGAAGATGGGCAGTCTGGGGAAGTGATCGGACGTGCAGGGCTGGATCTTAGACCGGACAGGGAAGATGCGGAGCTTGGTTATATGATCCGCAAAAACAGGCAGGGGCAGGGGCTTGCCTACGAAGTCTGCACTGCCATTTTAGCCTACGCAAAAGAAGAACTTGGTTTTGAAAAGCTTTATGCCAGAACACGGAAAGAAAACCTGGCATCTGTAATGCTTTTGAAAAAACTGGGATTTCATCCGGTTTGTGCGCAATCGGAGACAAAAGAAGCGGATAACGCACAGATAGAATACTATATTGCGTTATCATAACAAAAAGTGGCATAATTCTAAAAAAAGTATAAAAACCAGCCTTGACATTCCGGGGAGGCGGGCATATACTCACACTTGTAAAGCAAAGGTGCTTCGAGATGATCGAGGCACCTTTTTTTATGTCATATATCCGAAGGATATATGATGCGAACTCACCTTCATGGGCGATGGTTCAAATAAGGGATGCGCAATCCGGATAAGTGGGGACAGACCCCAACACAGAATACAATGCAGTCCACAAAGTCGTGGAAGAGGAGTGCATTGTATTTTTTATTTAGAAGAGGAGGAGATTATTATGACAGAGGAGATTTTAAATGCCATAAACGGTGAAGTGTATGGCGTCTGGTTTTTGATCGGCGCTGCACTGGTGTTCTGGATGCAGGCAGGATTTGCAATGGTGGAGACAGGTTTTACCAGAGCAAAAAATGCAGGTAACATCCTGATGAAAAATTTGATGGACTTTTGTATTGGTACAGTAGTATTTATCCTGATCGGTTTTGGTTTATTTCTGGGCGAGGATATGGTAGGACTGATCGGTAAACCGGGATTTGATATTTTTACGGATTATGCAAATTTTGACTGGTCTAACTTCGTATTCAACCTTGTGTTCTGTGCAACGACCGCAACGATCGTATCCGGATCCATGGCAGAAAGAACGAAATTCCTTTCCTATTGTGTATATTCCGCAATTATTTCAGCAGTGATCTATCCGATCGAAGCACATTGGACATGGGGCGGCGGCTGGCTCGCACAGATCGGTTTTCATGATTTTGCAGGTTCCAACTGTATTCATATGGTAGGTGGTATTTCAGCCCTGATCGGTGCTGCAATGCTTGGCCCCCGTATCGGTAAATTTGTAAAAGATAAGAATGGAAAAGTAACAAAAGTAAATGCTTTTCCGGGACATAACCTTCCGATCGGCTGTTTGGGTGTGTTCATCCTCTGGCTCGGCTGGTATGGATTCAACGGTGCAGCAGCAACCTCTATTGATGAGCTCGGTTCCATCTTTGTTACAACAACGATCGCACCGGCAGTTGCAACAGTTGTGACAATGATCCTGACATGGGTAAAATACGGAAAACCTGATGTTTCCATGTGCCTGAATGCATCTCTTGCAGGTCTTGTTGCAATTACAGCACCATGTGATGTCTGTGATGCCTTTGGTGCTATCATCATTGGTGCAGTATCCGGCGTACTGGTTGTATTCGGTGTATGGCTTCTGGATTACAAGTTACATATAGATGATCCGGTTGGTGCGGTTGCAGTTCACTGTATGAACGGTATCTGGGGTACGATCGCAGTTGGTTTATTCGCAACAGATACAGCTCCTGCATTTGCAAGAGGTATCGGCGACGGTATTACATATGGTGCAAACCAGATCGCAGGCAAAGGTCTTTTCTACGGCGGTGGCTTTTCACAGCTTGGTATCCAGCTCCTTGGTATGGTATGTACAGCAGCATGGACGGCAGTGACGATCACGATCGCATTTTTGATCATCAAAGCAACAATCGGTCTTCGCGTCAGTGAAGAGGAAGAAATTGTAGGTCTGGATGCATGTGAACATGGTCTTGCAAGTGCTTATGCAGGCTTCAGTATCATGGATATCAGCAACACAATGACAATGGATGTAAATGAAAATACAGATCTTGGTGTCAGCGAGTACGATGCAGCATCAGAGACACAGAAGGATGCAGCAGTCAAGGTGGTGGCTTCTCCATTACCGCCAACAGGCATCTACAAGGTAGTTGTGATCGCAAAACTGGCAAGATACGATGGTCTGAAGAAAGCAATGAACGACCTTGGTGTAACCGGTATGACGGTAACACAGGTTATGGGTTGTGGTGTCCAGAAAGGCGCCGGCGAAATGTATCGTGGTGTTGAAATGGATGCAACACTTCTGCCAAAGGTTAAGGTTGAAGTGGTAGTCAGTAAGATTCCGGTAGAAAAGGTGATCGAGGCAGCCAAGAAGGCACTTTATACAGGTCATATCGGTGATGGTAAGATCTTTGTATACAATGTGGATAAGGTTGTTAAGGTCCGTACCGGCGAAGAGGACTTCGCAGCCCTGCAGGATGTAGAGTAGCTTTTACCTAAATCCCTTAGTTGATATATACATGAACAGCCCCCGGCGTGCTTCCACCACGCCGGGGGCTGTTCGTGTAAAAAGTAGCAAAATTGACATAAAAAAGACTGAAACTTTGTTTATTCTTCCAAGAAGATATCAGTGCGTCAATTCTCTATAGATGATATAATGAATATACGAGAGTTTCAAATCAAATTTCTGTGATAATTGCACAAAAACAGCAGAGGTCAGTGTGAAAAATATCTGAAATGAAAAGCCGGATAGGATGCAGGAAAGAAAGGCTGCAAGGCAGAAATGGATTTGAAAAAACAAAGTCGACCAAGGGGGACGAAAACTATGTCAAAAATGGTGTATTTATTTGAAGAGGGTAACGCAGATATGCGGAATCTTCTTGGTGGAAAGGGTGCCAATCTTGCAGAAATGACAAATCTGGGGCTTCCGATCCCACAGGGTTTCACGGTTACAACAGAGGCTTGTACGGACTATTACAACAATGGCCGTACAATTTCAGAGGACATTCAGCAGCAGATCTTTACAGCACTTGCTGATCTGGAAAAGAAGCAGGGCAAAAAATTCGGTGATACCGAAAATCCACTTCTTGTATCTGTCCGTTCCGGCGCGAGAGCTTCCATGCCGGGTATGATGGACACGATCCTGAACCTCGGACTGAATGACGTTGCAGTGGAAGGCTTCGCAAAGAAGACTGGCAATCCGAGATTCGCTTACGATTCTTATCGTCGTTTTATCCAGATGTTTTCCGATGTTGTTATGGAAGTGCCAAAGTCATTGTTTGAGCGCGTTCTGGATGAGATCAAAGCAGCAAAACAGGTCAAATTTGATATGGAACTGACTGCAGAAGATCTGCAGGAAGTGATCGCACGTTTTAAAGCGATCTATAAGGACAAGATGGGAGAGGACTTCCCACAGGATCCGAAGGTACAGCTGATGGAAGCTGTCAAAGCCGTATTCCGTTCCTGGGATAATGAGCGTGCTATCGTTTACAGAAGAATGAATGATATTCCGGGCGACTGGGGAACGGCTGTTAACGTGCAGGCAATGGTATTCGGTAACATGGGCGAGACAAGTGGTACAGGCGTAGCCTTCACAAGAAACCCGTCTACCGGCGCAAAGGGTATTTACGGCGAATATCTGATCAATGCACAGGGCGAGGATGTCGTGGCAGGTATCCGTACACCACAGCCGATCACAAAGCTGGAGCAGGATCTGCCGGAGTGCTACAAGCAGTTCATGGAAATTGCCATGAAATTGGAAGCACATTACCGCGATATGCAGGATATGGAGTTTACGATCGAGAACGGTAAGCTGTTCTTCCTGCAGACAAGAAACGGAAAGAGAACAGCACAGGCTGCACTGCAGATTGCCTGTGATCTTGTAGATGAAGGTATGATCACACCACAGGAGGCAGTGACAAGAATCGAAGCAAAATCACTTGATCAGCTTCTGCATCCGACCTTTGATCCGGAAGCACTGAAGGCAGGCGAAGTGATCGGACAGGCACTTCCTGCATCACCGGGCGCAGCAGCAGGTAAGGTTTACTTCACGGCAGAAGAAGCAAAACAGGCACATGAGCAGGGCGAGAGAGTTGTTCTGGTACGTCTGGAAACTTCTCCGGAGGATATCGAAGGTATGCATGCTTCCGAAGGTATCCTGACAGTCCGCGGCGGTATGACAAGCCATGCAGCAGTTGTGGCACGTGGTATGGGAACGTGCTGTGTATCAGGCTGCGGCGATATTGCGATCAATGAGGATGACAAAGTATTTGAACTGGGCGGACATACCTTCCATGAAGGAGATTATATTTCACTGGATGGTTCCACCGGTAAGATCTATAAAGGCGACATCAAGACAATGGAAGCTTCCGTATCCGGAAACTTCGGCCGTATCATGGACTGGGCAGATCAGTACAGAAAGCTGCAGGTCCGTACCAATGCAGATACACCACAAGACGCTGCAAATGCAGTGAAGTTCGGTGCAGAAGGTATTGGTCTTTGCCGTACAGAGCATATGTTCTTCGATCCGGACCGCATCCCGAAGATCCGTCAGATGATCCTTGCTCGTACACTGGAGCAGAGAGAGAAAGCATTAAATGCACTGATCCCATTCCAGAAGGGTGATTTCAAGGCTTTATACGAAGTAATGGAAGGAAGACCGGTTACGATCCGTTTCCTGGATCCGCCGCTTCATGAATTTGTACCGACAGAGCAGGGCGATATCGATGATCTGGCTGTACAGATGCTGATGACAGCAGAAGAAGTACAGGAAATCTGTGATTCCCTGCATGAATTTAACCCGATGATGGGTCACAGAGGCTGTCGTCTTGCCGTTACATATCCGGAAATCGCAAAGATGCAGACAAGAGCCGTCATGGAAGCTGCGATCGAGGTCAAAGCGGAAAAAGGCTATGACATTGTTCCGGAGATCATGATCCCACTCGTAGGCGAAAAGAAAGAGCTGAAATTTGTAAAAGATGTTGTTGTAGAAGTGGCAGAACAGGTTAAGAAAGAAAAGAATTCCGATATCCAGTATCACATCGGTACAATGATCGAAATTCCGAGAGCTGCACTTTTGGCTGATGAGATCGCAGAAGAAGCAGAGTTCTTCTCCTTCGGTACAAACGATCTGACACAGATGACCTTCGGCTTCTCCAGAGATGACGCAGGCAAGTTCCTCGGTGACTACTACAAGAACAAGATCTACGAATCAGATCCGTTTGCAAGACTTGACCAGAAGGGTGTCGGCCAGCTTATAAAGATGGCAGCGGAAAAAGGCCGCAAGACACGCCCGGATATCAAGCTTGGTATCTGCGGTGAGCATGGCGGGGATCCATCTTCCGTTGAGTTCTGCCATAAGGTAGGTCTGACCTATGTATCCTGCTCACCTTACCGTGTTCCGATCGCCAGACTTGCCGCTGCGCAGGCTGCTATCAATAATCCGGAGACGTAAGGGAAAGATGATATGCTCTGCTTGATTGCAGGAGCAGGAAAATGAGCGCAAATCAATAAATATATAACAATTCTTGCAAAATCTGAATTTTTTGATTATGTATTCTTAAAAACTGAATTTCCGTCCTGCATGATATGCAGGACGGAAATTTCTTGAAAATCTAAAATCCACTATCCAAATCCACATCAAATTAATTCAAAAAGGAGAACACATCTATGAAACAAATCATATATTCTAATCAGGAAGAAAAAATTTCAAAACAGGTAGAAGGGCTGATTGAAGAACAGGAACGTATACTTGCGCAGGCACAAAAAGCGGCTCAAAATTGTCCGTGGAAGATATTATTATAAGAGGTCTGCCGAGCAGGATGGGAAGGTAATACTGCAGTATTTGCCGAAGAAAAACCTAAAACAGATACAGGCTTTGGCGCATAAAAAGTATTTTGCAAAGATACTTCCTACGCTGGAAAAGAATGTGCAAATTCTGAGAAAAATGCAACAGACATATCAATATGATATTATCAATGCTGTTTCTATGCATCTGCGGGATACGATACAAGATATAGAGTCACCGTTCATAAAAGAAGCAGATTTATTATTGCTTGATTGGGAGAAAGAAGCGTATGAAGTAAATCAAAGATATCCGGAATCACTGCGCTTTGAAACCGACCATGGGGAAATGGTCAGATCAAAGTCAGAGCTGATCATAGCGAATGCACTGGCGCGGGAAGAAATGTTTCTATATAAGTATGAACGACCTTTGCAGGTGAATCATCAGGGAAGAAGGATCACGATACATCCTGATTTTACTGTATTTCATAAGAAAACAGGAAAAATCACATATTGGGAGCATGCGGGAATTATGGATGAGCCTGATTATGGAGCAGACTTTGTATGGAAAAGCAATCTATATCTGGAGAATGGTCTGTATCAGGGGAGAGATATGATATTTACCTATGAATCAGCGGAGCATCCGTTGCAGTTGAGGATAGTGCGTAAAAATATAGATTGGATCAAGGAAATGTAGATCAGTTTCGTCCAAAAGAGGGAAGATAAATCCAAAATGGTGAAGATATTTTACTGCTATATGAAGAACTTCGTCTAAAAAAGCAGGACGCGGCGAAAAGATATGAAAAATATGGAGCGTAGAGCCGCGAACAAGTCAAAAAATCAGGGTATAGAGGAAGAGAAGTACTAAAATTTCGTCCAAAGAGAGAAAAAGAGATATAAAAGTATGAATGGTATTAGGACGCTAAGCTGACAGTTCGTCCTAAATAAGAAAACAGTCTTAAAAAGACGAAAACAGTCAGAAAGAGTCAGAAATGCTTCTCCCCAAAACCAGCAATATAGTAAAAATGTACGAAAAAAACTCAAACCGGTAAAGAAAAATTAACTTGCCACCGGCAAATATTGTGTTATAATAAGGGCTTGGTAAAAGAAATACATATATTACAGGCTCTAAAGAGCGAAAGGAGATAAAAATGGCACAGGCATTTGCTATCATCATTTTCTTAGCCATGTTTATCCTGATCATCATGGATAAATGGCCGAAACAGTATGTCACACTTGGCTGCGCGCTCCTGACACTGATTCTTGTGTTTGGTGTGGGTATGCACAGTATGGATGCGGTTATTGAGACATTAAATGTGAAAAGTATTTTTACACAGGGGTTCTGGTACACAGGCGGCCAGGCTTCCGAGACTTCAAGCGGTATCAACTGGGAGACAATCGTATTCCTTGCAGGCATGATGATCATGGTAGAAGGAATGGCTCACGTTGGATTTTTCAGATGGCTTTGCATGAGAATTGCAAAACTGGTTAAATATAAGGTAATTTCCATCTTCCTTACTTTTATGGTTCTGTCTTTCGTGCTTGCAATGTTCATTGATAGCATTACAGTTATCCTGTTCCTTGCAGCCGTTACGGTTGAATTGTCACAGCTTTTGAAATTTAATCCGGTACCTATGATCCTGTCAGAAGTATTCTGTGCTAACCTTGGCGGTAGTGCAACAATGTGCGGAGATCCGCCAAACATCATCATCGGTACATCACTGGGTTACTCATTCTCGGATTTCCTGGGACATACAGGTGTGATCGCTATTGTTTGCCTGCTTGTGATCCTTGTATACTTCTATCTGATCTTTAAGAAAGAGCTTTCAGATAATGGCGCAGACAGCATTGATACGGCTTCTCTGCCATCACCGGAATCAGCGATCGTCAGCAAAAAGGGCTTCATCGTAAGTACAGTGATCTTCCTGCTTGCAGTTGTACTTCTTGTATCACATGCCAGCACAGGACTTACCGTATCCTGCATCGGTACCTTTATTGCAGCAATTACACTGATCACCTCCGGTAAGAATGCACTGACACTGATCAAGAAAATTGATTATCATACATTATTATTCTTTATTGGATTATTCGTTGTAGTCGGTGGTCTGGAGCAGACGGGCGTTCTGGTACTTTTAGCTAACCTGATCGGTAAGATCTGCGGTGGTAACCTGTATCTGATGGTCGCTATCATCGTCTGGGTATCTGCTGTAGCAAGTGCATTTATTGATAATATCCCGTTTGCAGCAACAATGATCCCGGTTATCAACAGTCTTGCAGCAACGCAGGGCGTAGACCTTTCCATCCTTGCATGGTCTCTTGCAATGGGTACGGATATCGGAGGCAGCGCAACACCGATCGGTGCTTCTGCAAACGTAGTTGGTGTGGCGACAGCAGCAAAATCCGGACATATCATCAAATGGGGCAGATACTGCAAAGCAATGGTTCCTGCAACAGTTATCGTTATGATCATTACAACCATTATGATCTGCGTACGCTACGTACATTAATAAATAATTTATAAATCTTTACTAAAGGAGCCTAGCAAAAAGGCTCCTTTTGTGGTAAAATGTAACAAATACAAAGAAAAACAAGCGACAGCGAAGCTGGCATTTGTTTTTCTGTATTTGTTAACGAGCAAATGCTTCTGCGAAGCAGAAGGTAACATGTGCGAAGCACATGATTTGCGAGTCTATTAAAAACAAGCGGATGAAAATATTCATTCAATATAGAAAAGGGAGGAATCATGTATGGGACAGTTAATTATTTCAATCGGACGTGAATTTGGTAGTGGTGGTCATGAGATCGCTGAAAAACTTGCAAAGCATTATGACATGCCCCTCTACGATCACAATCTTTTAGACAAAATCGCTGAAGAGAGAAACCTGAACAGCGAAGAATTAAAGTCATACGATGAAGTACAGGACGGTGTATTCCACAGACGCGTCCGCGGTATGAGCAGCTCTATGACAGAGCATGTTGCACAGCTGCAGTTTGACTATTTAAAGGAAAAAGCAAATGCAGGCGAATCTTTTGTTGTAGTCGGCAGATGCTCTGAAACAGTGCTGAAGGACAACAAAGGCCTGATCGCCATCTTCGTAAACGGCGACAAGGACCAGAAGGTTGCCCGTGTATCCAAGAAGTACGAGCTGTCAGAAAGTCAGGCGGCAGATCTGATGAAGAAGAAGGACAGAGCACGTAAGATGTATCACAACATCAACTGCGACAGCAAATGGGGCGATTCCCGCAACTACGAGCTCGTCATCAACAGCAGCAAGCTTGGCGTGGACAAGAGCGTGCAGATGCTGATCCAGTACATTGATGCAAGAGTGGCGAATCGGTAAGTTTTGCTGCAAATGCCTGTAATGTATCTGGGGTAACAACATGCGAATATGTTTACTTGAGAATGCTTTGGAGAAGTGCTATACTTTCCCCAAAGCATTTTTTGTAAAAACTCTTTTCCGGAAAATAGACAAAAAACAGAATAGATGATATGATAAAATGATGTAAAAATTAGTAAGGGCTTAGAAATAGGGGAAAATTATGCAGACCATCAACAGAAAAGGCAGACTTGTTGAGACGTATAGTTTAATATTGATAGATTTAATCGCCGTTCTGGGTGCATACATGACGGCGTTGCTTTTAAGGTTTGGAAATGTCCATCAGGCGATCAGCATGCAGCTGAATTATACCGTTGGTATTTATATGATGCTGTTTTGCGTACTTTATGGTGTTATGTCTGACTGGAACAGAGGCTTCTTTAGAAGAGGTTTTTTTGTAGAAGGAATTGCTGTCTTGAAATACGATGTGGTCATGATGATCGCAATCGTGGTCATCATGTATCTGACGCATATTGCAGGAGACTATTCCCGCTTGATCTTTGGGTATTTTGCTGTGGCAAATGCTATTTACACGTTTGCATTGCATTGTGTTTTTAAGGTATTCATGCTCGATTACTATTCCAAGAGTAATAACAGCGATAAACTCATGATCGTGACAGAAGCGGAATATGCGGAGGAAATCATTAAGAAGATCAAGGAAGCAAAGGCTTGGGACTATGAGGTAACTTCCATTGCCATTATGAACAGTGATATGGTCGGAGAAGAGATTGCGGGTATTCCGGTTGTGGCAAATCAGTACAACCTGTTTGATGTATCCCGCCAAATGCCGCTTGATCAGGTGTTCATGTATCTGCCCGGTATTCCGGCGAAGCAGATCCGTGCCTATATTACTGACTTTGAGACAATGGGTGTAACCACGCATTATAATGTAGAAGTAAAGGAACTGGATCTGGAAGGAAAGACTGCGGGAAGATTCGCGGGATTCGCAGTTATGACATTTTCTTTGCAGTATCTTGATTACCGCAGGGTTTTCGTAAAGCGTGCGATCGACATGCTCGGCGGTCTTATGGGCAGCCTGATCACGCTTGTGCTGACACCTTTTGTGGCACTTGCCATTAAATTGGAATCCAAAGGGCCGGTCTTTTTTGAGCAGACGAGAATCGGTAAAAACGGAAGACGTTTTAAAATCTATAAATTCCGTTCTATGTATATCGATGCGGAAGAACGAAAAAAAGAACTGCAGGCACAAAATGAGATGGGGGACAACCTCATGTTCAAAATGGAGCATGATCCCCGGATCACGAAGGTCGGTAAATTCCTCCGTAAAACAAGCATTGATGAATTTCCGCAGTTCTTTAATGTCCTGAAGGGCGACATGAGCCTGGTGGGTACCAGACCACCGACAGAGGACGAATTTGAGCAGTATAATAATTACTACCGCAGACGAATGAGCATCACTCCGGGACTGACCGGTATGTGGCAGGTCAAGGGACGTGGTGTGGTCACGGAGTTTGAAGATGTGGTGAAGCTGGATCTGGAGTATATTGATAAGTGGTCACTGTCACTAGATTTTAAGATCATGTTGCAGACAGTGGGGGTTGTACTGTTTGGAAAAGGTGCGAAGTAAAATATAACTGAAAGGTAATTTTATCCTGATATGGTAAATGATACATTTAATAGTTATAAAAGGATAGTTGAGAAAAATAAAATTCCTACATGCAACATAATGGGAGTTCATATAGCTGCAATTGATATGGAATGGCTGGTTTCTTATTTAGAACAGCATATAAAAGACTTATCAGGTGATTATATAGCGGTTTCAAATGTGCATACAACATGTATGGCTTATAATGATGCTTCATATTGCAAGGTGCAGAATAATGCATTGATGGCAATTCCGGATGGAGGACCATTAAGCAGCCTTGGAAGAAAAAGAGGATATCGTATGCAACGGACAACAGGTCCGAGTCTGATGGGAGAGATTTTTGCTGTCTCTGCTGCAATGAAGTATCGACATTACTTTTATGGTGGATCAGAAGAAACAATTCGGATATTGCGTGAGAAACTGGAAAAAAATTATCCTGGTATTCAGATCGCGGGGATGTATAGTCCTCCTTTCAGACCGCTTACAGAGGAGGAAGATGCAGAAGCAATTGCCAGAATAAATGATACAGAAGCTGATTTTGTATGGGTGGGACTGGGTGCCCCGAAACAGGAAAAGTGGATGGCAGAGCATCAGGGAAAAGTCAAGGGTTTGATGATTGGTGTAGGAGCTGGATTTGATTATTTTGCGGGAAATATTAAAAGAGCACCACAATGGATGCAGAAGGCTAATTTAGAGTGGTTGTATCGATTGTTACAGGATCCTAAAAGGTTATTTAAAAGATATTTTGTGACAAATATAGAATTTATATGGAATGCTGTTATTAGAGGAAAATAGCATGAATAAAGGAAACTATAGAATTTTAGTGGTACACAATTATTATAAGATTCCCGGAGGAGAAGATACGGTTGTTCAAAACGAAATGAAGATGTTGGAAGATGCAGGGCATTATGTTATGCTTTATGCTCGTCATAATAGTGAATTGGAGCAGATGAGTAAAATTGGTAAATTATGTCTGCCACTTACGACAATTTTTTCGGTAAGAACATATAGAGATATCAAAAAAATAATCAGAGAAAACAAGATTGATGTAGTACATGTTCATAATACTCTGAATTTGATCAGTCCCGCGGTATATTATGCTGCACTGCGTTGCAAGGTGCCGGTTATACAGACAATTCATAATTTTAGGTTACTCTGCCCGGCTGCAACATGTTATAGAGATGGAAAGATTTGTGAGGATTGCATAGAAAAAAATCTTGGCTGTGCAGTAAAACACAGTTGCTATAGAAATAGTAAAATAGAAACGCTTGCTTGTGTTATGGTATTGCGTATTCACAGAATTGCCGGAATTTATAAAAAATTATTTTATATTTGTCTTACGGAATTTAATAAACAGATGTTGCTCAAACAGGGACAGATCAAACCAACGCAAATATTTGTAAAACCAAATACTGTTGTGGAAAACCCAACATATCCGATAGTGAAAAAACGAAAAGATCAATTTGTCTTTGCGGGTAGATTGGATGAACTAAAGGGAATTGAAATATTACTGGAAGCGTGGAAGAAAATGGGGAATACTGCGCCAACATTAATTGTATGTGGGACCGGACCGAAAGAAACCTGGGTACGGAAATTTGTAAAAGAGAATCATTTGATGCAAGTTGAATTAAGGGGGTTTGTTTCGCAGGATGCAGTAAAAGAGATTATGGCAGAATCAAAAGGGATGATTTTGCCGACGCAGTGGTATGAAGGATTCCCGATGAGTATTGTAGAAGCATTTTCAGTTGGAACTCCGGTAATAGGATCTGATATTGGCAATGTAGGTAGTATTATTGTAAATGGAGTAAATGGGCAGAAATTTACGCCATCAAGTTCGGATGAACTGGTGGAATGCGTCAGAAATATGAATGTTTCAAATGATAGTGTATTTCGATACTATTCTGAAAATTATGCTCAGGAAATAAATTTGGATCAATTATGTGAAATATATGAGAAAGCCATTATTGGTATAGGAAATAAGATATGAGAAAATATGTAATGTATATATGTGGATGGATACGGCTTTTGAAGGAAGTGCTATGGGGACTGGGAAAACTGAAACTTCAAGGCATAAAATATTATCTTGGGAAAAATGTGAAAATTTGGATCCATGATGGTGGAAAAGTGAATCTTGGAGTAAAAACATGGTTGAGTGACAATTGTTTTTTGGAAGTAGCAGGTGGAAAAATTGTCTTGGGTTATAATAATTTTTTTAATGCAAATTGCAGAATAACGGCAATGGAACAGATTGAGGTGGGTGATAACAATCTTTTTGGTCCTAATGTTGTCGTTGTTGATCATGATCATAATTATCGTGATACAGATATGTTGATCTGTAAACAAGGATTCCAGAAGGAGGCTGTAAGAATTGGGTCAAACTGTTGGATCTGCGCTAATGTTGTGATCACAAGAGGTGCACAGATCGAAGATGGCATTGTGGTGGCAGCAAATTCTGTTGTAAAAGGAAAGCTGCAGCAACCGGGATTATATGCGGGAAGTCCTGCAAAGCTTGTAAGAAGAGAGGATAAATAGTTGATTAAAATATCTGTATTGATGACAGTATATAATGCGGAAAATATGCTGCATAAAAGCATAGAGGGAATATTGAAGCAAACTTATCCGAATATGGAATTTGTTATAGTAAATGATGGATCTCGGGATAGTTCTGCGCAGATCATTCAGCAATATGCAGAACAGGACACTAGAGTTGTTTTTGTAAACCGCAGTGAAAATAAGGGAAGAAATTATTCTCTGAATGAAGGGTTATCGCATTGTACAGGAGAATGGATCGCAATCAATGATGCAGACGATGTATCAGTAGAAAATCGTTTAGAGAGAATGTATGAGTTTATTACTTCAAATCAGCTGGAAGATTGTTTTGGTGTTGTGGGAAGTGCTTATAAAACGATCAATACACAGGATGGAACAGTAGAACGATATAAGTTGAAATATGGAAGACCTGGTAAAAAGAGAGTTGCCAATATGCGTATTTTTTATAGTATGCCATTTGCACATAGTACATTTATATATCGTACAAAGGTGCTTAATGAAATTGGAGGATTTCCAACGGAAGTTACAGCTTGGATCGATTTTTTTGCGTTGACGAAAATAGCTTGCAAATATCCCATATATGCTTTAAACGAATGTCTGGTAGACCGTTATATAGACGGAAATAATTTCTTCCTGAAAAAGAAGATAACAGATCAGCAGGCAAAAAATGAAGCGGTGATCAATGCATGGAAAAAGGATAATTTCCCGGCGTATGGACTGTGTCATTTTCTGGGGAAATGTTTTGGGTGTGTGAAAAGGATAATCAAACATGAAAAGAGCAACGGTTAACTACAATCTGTTTATATGGATTATATTTTATATCATAATGCTGCAGCCGGAAGGGTTGACATTGAATCAGTCGGTTAATCAGTTGTTTACACTGGCTAAGCTGGGTATTTGTGCATTAACATGTGTATTGTATTTCTATCATAACAGAATAAGCCTGCCGATAATTGTTTTGATTTTATATGAAGCTTGTTTTGTATGTTCAACACTTCTTTATGGAACAGAAACAAAATTTGTATCCAAAAATGCAATTTATATCATAGGTTTTTGTATGGCGACCGACATGGGGATGAGAGCTTGTCAGAAAGAAGTGGTACGTGGTTTTTTTTATGTAACGGCGAGTTTTGTCCTGATTAATTTCGCTACTGTTATTCTTTATCCTGAAGGATGGTGGGTCAGTAACGAGACGCAGCCACACTGGTTTCTGGGACAGAAAAATATGATCATTATGTTGATGATTCCAGCAATGATCAGTGGATTGGTCGATTTGGCGGAACGTGGAAAAAAGATATCGGTGGCGTTTTTATTGGTATTTATTTGTAGTTTGGTTTCCATTTTTATTACAAAATCATCTACATCTATTGTGATAATGGTGATATTTACCCTCTTTTATTTGCTGTATTTGTGTAATGTCAATTATGTGCAGATTTTTAATGTTAAAAATTATATTATAGCAATATTTGTCAGCAATTTCTTTGTGCTTTTCTCTTCCCAAATTACAGTGCTTCGCTGGTTTATTACAGTTGTATTAAAAAAAGAGTTGCATTTTACGGGAAGAGCTACAATATGGGAGCATGCATTTGGATGGATTGCAAAATCGCCTATATGGGGATGGGGATATGAAAATAATGCCGTTATTACAGATAAGCTGGGAGGAAATCCGGCATTTGTCAGTTGTCATAACTATTTCCTAAACATATTTTACAAACAAGGTGTAATAGGTTTTGCATTGATTCTTATGCTTTATATATTACTTATTAAAAGCTTAAAACAAAAAGAAGGTTTTGCTTTTACACAGTTGGTAGGATTTGGAGTGTTTTTATTATTGTTTTGTGGTATCTTTGAAGCTCTTGGATGGACAGAGCCGGTTATGTGGCTGGTTTTTGTGGGTGTTTTCTATGAAATTCCACAGTATATGAAAGAAGGAACAACATGATTTATATAGAACCGTTAGGCGGATTGTGTAATAGAATGAGAGCTGTTAATTCTGCATTGTGTCTTGCTGAATTAACAAAACAGAAGATGGTTATAGTATGGAGAGAAAATGAGGAATTGAATTGTCCGTATACAGCGTTATTTCAATTGCCGGATACAATTAGGATTATAACAGTGAATTCCTTGTTTTCCAAAATCAGATCCAAATTGCTATATCATTTCTGTAAAATACATTTGGACGATGCAGATGTTCTACGATTGAGAAACGAGAATAAAGTAATTGAATGGGAAAATCCTCAAAAGTTAAAGAGCATTTATTTTAAAACAGGACAACAATTTGCGGACTTGCCAAATTTTGATTTTTTTCAGCCGGTTGATGACATAGTAAAACGTGCGGGAAAAATAAAAGAACGGTTAGGAAAACAGGCAATAGGGATCCACATCCGCAGGACAGATAATAAAATGGCTATTGAAAAAAGTGGTCTGGAAGGGTTTGTATCTGCGATAGAAAAAGAATTGGCAGTAAATCCTGAAACAATGTTTTATCTGGCAACAGATGATCCTACTGTTGAACAAGAGTTTGTTGATAAATTCAATGGACATATTGTGGTGCAGGAAGGGAAAAAACTGGATCGTAATACAGAATCTGCGATTGAAGATGCCTATGTAGACTTATTATGTCTGGCAGCAACGCAAAAAATTTATGGTAGTTTTTATAGCTCATTTTCAGAGATTGGAGCTGCGATCGGGAAGATTCCGCTTGAAATCATAACATCAGATGGAGATATGGAATGAGAACTAAAAAAGCAATTATTAATGTGCTTGTGAGTGTGATAACATTTGTACTCGGCTATATACCACAATTCATAATCAGGCGATTTTTTCTGGATGTGCTTGGAGAAGACTATTTGGGTGTCAGTTCTTTGTATACCAGTGTGATCGGCTATTTAGCGATTGCAGAACTGGGAATTGGTACAGCAATTATATTCTCGCTCTACAAGCCATATCAGGAAAAGGATCGAAAACTGGTATCGCAGTTGATGAACTTTTATGGCAAGGTGTACCGTATTGTGGGATTTACAGTTGCGATTATTGGAAGTGCAGCAACATTTATCCTGCCATATTTGATAAAAAACAATCCAATAGGTCTCACAGATTTAAGAATTTGTTATCTGTTAACATTATTATATACTGTAATGTCCTATTTCTTTACCTATAAACAGTGCCTTATTTCTGTGGCACAGGATAATTATATTTTATCGATCGGTAATACGGTCAGTAAAATATTAATATGTATAGCGCAGATATTGTCATTGAAAATATTTAGAAGTTTTCAATCATACCTGATAGCGCAGATTGTTGTTCAGTTAATATACTATATTATTTTAAACAGATATATTGATAGAAGATTTGATTGGATCGATAAGAACGAAAAAATACTGGATGGAGAGACAAAGCAGAGTTTATTTAAGAATATAAAGGCTTTGTTTGCACACAAAATAGGTGGACTGCTTGTGAATGGAACAGATAATGTTTTGCTGTCTGCCATGATCAGTTTGTCTTCAGTTGCCAGATATAATAGTTATAATCTGGTATTGCAGGCGCTAAAGAGCATGTATGGCACCACGATGGATACGTTAACACCATCCATAGGAAATCTTTTGGTAGAAAAAGATTCGGATTATGCTTTGAAGGTACATGATAGAATTTATTTTCTGACGTTTTGGTTAACATCTATTATTGTGATCACTTGTTATAATTGTCTAAGCCAGTTTGTTGTCTTGTGGATGGGAAAAAGTCAGCTACTGGATAATTTCACTCTGAACTGTGTATTTATTTGTACGTATTTTGCGTTGATGCGTACATCCGTGGAGAAATTCAAGGATGGAAGTGGCAATTTCTCGCAGGACAGATATGCACCATTGATTGAAGGCGTTTTAAACCTGGTCATTTCTATTGTTGCATTGAAGTATCTGGGAATGGCGGGTGTTTTTTTGGGAACGGTAATCAGTGATTTCTTGGTGATATTTTGGACAAAGCCAAACATAACTTACAAATATGTATTTAAATGTTCCCCTCTACGGTATTATAAGGAATATGCTCAATATGTAGTCATTTTTTTGATAAATTTAGTAATTGTTAGGTCATTGACACATATGCTGGCGGATTCTTATACGATTCTCAGTTTTTGCGGTAATGTGGTGCTTAATGTCATATTGATAAACATACTGCTTTATATATGGTTCCGAAAGAAAGAAGAATTTATTTATTATAAGCAGATGATCATAACAAAGTTTTTAAAACGGGGGTAGGTATGAAAACAGTTGCAGTATATCCCTTTCCGTCCGATAACGACAGCAACACATATGTGAAGATGATCTTGGAAAATGCGGAAGCGGAAAATTTAAAATTTATCCCATTTGAGAATAGTGTCAGTAAAACTTTCAAGATGGACTCGAAAAAAGTACAAGAGGTGTATTTGAATTGGTATGAAAATTTTGAAGCACCAGAGTTATGGGTCACATTCAGAAGATTGTTGAAAAGATGGTTTATATTACATTTGTTAAAGAGAAAGCATATTGATATTGTGCCAACCGTGCATAACAGACAAACACATGATACGAAGTGGGGACGCTTATCTAAAGCTTTTACAAAATACTTATATGGAAATGCGAAGAATTTATTGATCCTGTGTGAAAATACAAGGGATGTTTTGAAAGAGACTTTTGGAGAAGGATTTTATAAGAAAAAGTTAGAAAAAAAGTGTGTAAAAATTCCACACCCTACCTATACATCAATATATCCTATAAGTACTAAAGATATCAGAAAAGCGTATTGTATTTCTGATAAAGATATGGTTTTGTTATATCTTGGTGCAATAAAGAAATATAAAAATGTTGAGCTGATCATACGCTTGGCAAAATATTTTCAGAGAAAAGGATATAATGGAAAATTTATATTAGCAGGGGGCTGTTCAGATATCGACTACTTGGAACAACTGCGGAAAGAAACCCAGGGATTGACAAACTTAATCCTTGTACCGCATTTTATAGGGGACGAAGAGATAGATGGTTTTATGAAAGCTGCGGATGTGTTTATATGCCCGTTGAATATAGAAAGCTCACTTAATTCCGGCTCCTGTATGCTGGGACTGACTTATGGAAAACAGGTTATCTGCCCTAAAATAGGAACAATACAGGAATTAAACTATGGTATGCCTTATACCTATGTATACCAGACAAAAGAAGAGCATTATACAGAACTGGAAAAAGCGGCAGAAAAGGCATATTCGGATTTTACGAGAAATGTAGTGGAATACAGAGAAAAAGAGACAGAACTAAAGTGTTATATGGAAAGACGATTTTCGCCGACCATAACTGGAAAGAAATATTATGATTTCTTTATGAAGGAGGATAATTAAATGAATAAAAATAATCAGTATTTACAGCCGGCTATTAACATAAAAGAGTTGTTATATTATATTTTAAAGCATTGGAGAAGTATATGTATCGTAATGATTTTATGTGGAGTTATTATGGCGGGGATCAGTTATGAGAAAAGCTGTAAAACTGTAAAAGCACAGCAGGATGCAAAGCAAGAAGAACATGATATGACAGTGGACGAGTATATAGATGGATTAGATCTTGATGATGGATCAAAGGTTCACATTAAAGATTCTATGGAGATATTAGATAGCCATCAGGCGTCTTATGATCAAATGGCGTATTACTTGAAAAATTCTGTATTGATGAATTTAGATGCAAGTAAGGTTCCAACATGTACACTGACATATTATGTAGATAATAAACAGGTTGTGGAATATCCGCATATATCAGAGGCTAATAATACGACAGCAATAGTACAGGCATTGATAAGTTCTCTTTATACAGATGAGCTGCAAAGTGATGTACATGAAATTATAGGAGAAGAGGCTGTTGATTATATTACAGAAATTATTAACACCACTTTTAGTACGGGAAATAATGGTAGCTTTGTAATTGACATTCATTATAAAGATGAAGAATCTGTGAGAAAGATTTCAGAAGTTGTGCAGGAACAGTTAAAACGGGAACAGAAAGAATTGCAGGCATCTTTTGGCGAATTTGACTTAACACTGGGAACAAATAATTATTATGTGGGTGCTAATACTGATCTTTTGGATGAACAGAGAATTTTGGCAAACAACATGGCTAATATATTGGATGCAATGACAAAGACCAAGAATGCACTGACAGATGAAGAAAAAGACAATTATGAAAAAATAGTTTCTTTCGAGAAAATGAAACAGACAAAAAATGAAGACAGTGATATGGTAATAAGCCCAAGTATAAGTAAAAAATGGCTGATTGTAGGGGTGATCTTGGGAATATTATTAGTATTTGCATGGTATTTGTGTGCATTTTTGTGGGGGAGAGTTCTTAAAACAGAGGACGAATTTGAACAAAATGATACCAATCTGATAGGAATCGTTCATATAAAAGAGAAAAGAAAAAAAGTGCTTTTTGTAATAGATAATCTGGTGGACAGACTGTTCGGGAAGAAAGTAACGGTTGATATGACGTCCGAAATTGAAATCATAGCAACCAAGATTATGATGAAGGCAGGAGAAAACAAAAATATTGCATTAAGTGGCTGTGCATTTAGCGACGCAGAAAAGGATATAGCAAAAGAGCTATGCGCTTATTTAGAAAAGAACGGTATCAATCTTACGGTTGCACCATCTATGATGGAAAACGGAAAAGCGATGACTACCGTATGTAATGCAGAAATGATATTCTTTATGGAGGAGATTGGTAAATCGAATGTTTCCGAGATTAGAGAACAGATAACATTTGCGCGCCAGTTAAATAAGAAAATAGGCGGAGCGATCGTCGTTGCATAGTTAGTGCAAAAGGAATAGGGAAGATAAAATGCAGGCACTGATCATTACAGCATACAAAGATACAGAGCAGCTGATTGAACTGATAAGGAATACCCATAAAGATTTTCTGGTATTTGTTCATGTTGATAAAAATCGGATATTGATTTGAATAAGGTAAAGCTACATCATTTTGACAATCTGTATATTAGCAGACACTATAATATTACATGGGGTGGTTATAATCATCTGGCTGCAATTATGGAGTTGTTGAAAACAGCACTGAAAGACGATAGAGTATCATACGTTCATATTATATCCGGACAGGATGTTCCGGTAAGATCAGTTAATGAATTTAATGAAAAATTTAATGAAACCGATGCCATCTACATGACCTGTACTCCTATAGAAGACTGTGCTGTATCAGTTCAAAAAAGATTGGAAAGAAGAGTTGTTACAGCCAATATGGACAGCAGGAAAATACCTGTCAAAATTTGTAATGTTGTAACGTACGGTATTCAGAAGATTCTGATGGGAAAGAGAAGTAAATTAGGAGAATACCAGAGTATTTACAAAGGAATGGTTTGGGTTTCAATGCCGAGGAAGGCAGTAGAATTTGTGCTACAATACATAGATGAAAATCCGAAATATATTATAGATATGAAGCATACTGTGATTCCGGAGGAGTTTTTCTTTCAAACTATTTTTATGAACTCTTATTGGAAGGATAAAGTTATATGCGATAATCTAAGATACACAGATTGGTCGTGTCGAAACGGAAGTATTCCGGCAATACTGGATGAGAGTGATTATGATTCCATTCTGCAAAGCGGTGCATATTTTGCAAGAAAAATTGATTTGAAAATATCTGAAAGACTTCTCCAAATGCTGAAAACAGAAAATAATACTGGTGAGATTCATGGAAGACAATAGATTAAAACAGAAAATAAGCATCATTTTTATTGCATTGTTTTGTATTATGCTAAGTTTGCCGCTTTTATTTACAAATTATAAGAAGAGTGTTTCAGAAACAGAAAACCGAACACTGGCGGCTTTCCCAAAATTGATGAAGGATGGGGAAAGAAATGATGCGTGGACAAGTGAGTTTACTGATTGGTTTGGTGACCATCTGGGATTTAGGGACCAGTTGATCGGAACATATGCAAAAGCACAATTTTATGCTTTTGACAGAACGCTGAATTACAGCGATCTGTATATTGGAGAAAAAGGTGATCTTCTTGGATTTACGAAAGATATGATATTAGATTATCAGAGACTGGATCGTAGAACGGAAGAAGAATTGGTACAGCTGGGTAATTCCTATCAAAATATTTCAGACTGGCTGAAAGAACAGGGAATCCAGTTTTATTATGTGCAGTGCTATGATAAACATTCTATTATTGAACAGGATAGAATGAAAAAAGGAATGCATCCTGTTGTGGAGGAATCCAAAACTGATCAGCTGGTACGGTATCTGCAGGAGAATACAGACATTACTATCCTGCCATTAAAGCAATGTATGCTGGATGCGGATGAGTCGTATGTGACATACAGTAAATGGGGCGATCCATGGCATTGGAGCCAGCGAGGGGGAATCATAGCATACAGAGAAATTATGAATATGTTGAATCAGAACAATCAGGATTCTATTCGTGTTCTTTCGGATGATGACTTTAATATTACCTATACAGATCAGGGAATGACAATTAGCAGCAGTCTGCATCAGGTCGATATGGAAGAAAATTTTGTGATGAAAGAACGACAGAACTATCTGGATCAGGACGTTGATATGGGAACCTTTGGATCAGATGACAGAAATCATGTATGGAAGAATCCTTCAGCTGCATCTGATAAGAAAATACTGATTTATGGAGACAGTTATATGAATACCTATATTATAGATTATGTTGCTGAAAGTTTTCAGGAAACATGGGGGATACGTCTTGAACATATTACAGAATTTGATGAGGCAATTAAAATGGCAAAGCCGGATATTGTCATTTTAGAATGTGCGGAAAGAGTTGATTGCAATTATCTTATCAATCGATTTGCAGGTAAACTTGTTCAAAACTAGGAAGGATTTACAACATGGTATTTAGTAATTCTGTTTTTTTATTTATTTTCTTACCAATTGTTTTATTGGGGTATTATGTTCTTCCACAAAAATTAAAAAATGTATGGCTGTTTATTGTCAGTTGTTTCTTTTATGCATGGAATAAAGTCGATTTTTTATGGATTTTGATCATTAATATTGTGGTAAATTACATATTTGCGCTCTTGATCGAAAAGGTAAGATGCAAGAAAGTCTTGCTATGGATAGCTGTCCTACTTAATATAGGTGGATTGTTCTATTTTAAATATTTCAATTTTACAATAGATATCATTGAGAAATTACTTCATAGAAATATCAATTATACGGAAGTGATATTGCCGATAGGCATTTCTTTCTTCACTTTTCAGGGACTTTCCTATGTGATAGATGTATACCGAAAAGAAATACCGGCACAGAAGAATCTGATCTATCTGGGAATGTATATTGCCATGTTTCCGCAGCTTGTTGCAGGACCTATTGTAAGATACAGTGATATAGTAGGAGAAATATCAAACAGAAAAGTTACAGTCGCGGATTTTGCATATGGAATACAACGTTTTGCAATAGGGTTATTCAAGAAAACTATTCTGGCAGATAATATTGCAGTGATCGCAGATACTGTTTTCAGTTACGACCCGAAGTACCAGAGTGTAGCGGTTGTATGGCTGGGAGCTATTGCATATTCTTTGCAGATTTTTTATGATTTTGCCGGCTATAGTGATATGGCAATCGGTCTGGGCAGAATGTTTGGATTCCATTTTTGTGAAAACTTTAATCTACCTTATATTTCAAAAAGCATTACTGAGTTTTGGAGAAGGTGGCATATTTCGCTGTCATCGTTCTTTAGGGATTATGTCTATATCCCGCTTGGCGGAAATAGAAAACACCAGATTTTAAATGTTGCCATTGTCTTTCTGCTGACAGGTATTTGGCATGGAGCAGCGTTTACCTATATTGTATGGGGAATCTGGCATGGCATATTTAATATCGGTGAAAAGATTTGCAAAACAGTAAAAAACAAGAAGAATGAAGATTCTGTATCGGAGCCGGGAAATATAGGCGTTTCCTGTTTGAAAAATACGGTGTCACATATATACACGCTTCTGGTGGTCGTAATCGGCTGGGTCATGTTCAGAGCGGATAGTCTGCAATATGGAATACGATATATTTATGCAATGTTCGGTGGATTCCATGTGAAGACAGGTGTGTTTACGCTTGCATGGTTTTTAGACAAATGGAATGTAATGATCCTGTTGCTTGCAGTATTGCTTGCAACACCGGTATTGCGGCTCACCTATAAAAAGTGGTGTGCAAAGAAGAGTGACACGTTTGTTATGATCACAAAATATGTTGCGATATTGATCATTTTATTGATCTGTTTTATGCAGGTGGCAGCAGTATCATATTCTCCGTTTATATATTTTCAGTTCTAAAAGATCCCGATATTATAAAAAGGCACATACTACTGTGAAAAGTAGCATATGCCTTTTTTAATATCGGGATCTAGCGACCGCCAAACAGTATAAAATTCAAGAATTTATTTTTCTGTAGTAGCTTTACAACAAAGTATAAGATAAGACAGAATAGAACAGCTACAAGAGGTGTCCAATACAAATTGTATAAATATATGTTCTTTAACATAAGAGTAAAGTTCTTGGTCTGGAACAACTGATTGATCTTAAATGCGTATAAGGTTTCCAGACAAATTCGCTGTGTGACATATAACTGAAGAGATACAGTTCCGATATAAGCGAATAATATGCGCAAAATTTTCCCTATACATGGTATTTTCTTGAATAGTTCAACACAGATCATGACACATATGGAACCAACAAGACCGATTCCCCAGCGTAAAAGGTCTACTTTTAACTGCGCGGTATTGATCATTCCAAATTCGTTTCTAAAATTGATGCCGGACAGATAAATAAAAGTGTTCCGCTTAAAATGTGTGAATAAAAGCGGAAACAGAAGAAAACATAAATACTTGGCATAATATAAGGTCTTGGGAATATAACTCTTAAAACGATTATATAAAAAACCAATGATAAAATAGGGATACATATACTGGAAAAGATGATACCGGAGTATTGGGATGTTGTTAGGTATCAGGATAACCAGAAGGAAACCAACCACATGTAATAAAGAATATAATGGTGTAGGGAAAAGCTTTGATAAAAGGCTGATACACCATTCAATAAGTCCTGTGATGATAGAAAGAGCAAGTGTGACCCAGACAAACCAGAATCCCTTGCAGGAGTTATACCACTGAGAAATACTGACGGGGGATTTATATAACCAATAGTTACAAAGTACAGAAAAAAATCCCCAAACCAACAAAGGAATCCCCAAACTTCTTGCTCTGTTTAGAAGCGTATGGCCAATAGAGTGTTTCTGTAAGGAAAAATAAAAGAAATAGCCTGCTAGTAACATAAAAAGAGGCTCGAGATGCCATAAAAAAGGCAACTGTAAATGTAAGCGGTATTACAAGGACGGATTATATGTTTAATGGCTGTGATGAACTGACTAGCATAGATTTTAATGGATTTGATACAAGCAATGTAACAGATATGAGTTGCATGTTTGGTAGTTGCAGTAAATTAACAAGTTTAGATATAAGCGGATTTGATACTAGCAATGTAACAGATATGTCTGATATGTTTATGGATTGTAGCAGTTTGACAAGTCTGAATGTAAGTGGATTTGATACAAGCCGGGTAACTAGGATGATATCTATGTTTCGAGGTTGTAGCAGTTTGACAAGCTTGGATATAAGAGGGTTAGATACGCGCCTAGTAACAAATATGTGGTGTATGTTTGATGGCTGTAGCAGCTTGACCAGTCTGGATGTAAGAGGATTCGATATGAGTCAAGTAACAGATATGACAGGATTGTTTAGCAATTGTAGCGGATTGACAAGTCTAGATATAAGCAGATTTAATACAAGTCGGGTAACTAGGATGATATCTATGTTTCGAGGTTGTAGCAGTTTGACAAGTTTGGATGAGTCAATTAAGGGAAAGGCAACGGTGCTTATATTTACAACGACCTGGTGTACAAACGGAACCAGTACGATCGGTCAGTTGGGCAATGCTAACTGGTATCCTTGCCCGAATGTAAATGTAGTAGTTGGTATGCTTGGTGCTGATAAGCAAGCAACAACCGAATTTCATAATACATACGATTTTGAAGGTATGAGATTCTGTTACACCGAATCCATAAAAATTGCAAGATTAAAGTGCCATCAAGTAAGAAGAAAACATATCAGAGACTTTTTAAGGGAAAAGGACAGAAAGCGTCTGTGAAAATATCATAAGTGCGATAATTAAAAAGTCAATATAATGCAACTGAATGTCAATGTAGTGAATGGATAAGCAAAAAAAGTGGGTATATTATTAGAAAAATGAAATAGCAATATCGTCATACATGAATAGTAAAGGAGAAATAATATGGCAAAAAAGGCACTTATCACAGGTGTGACCGGACAGGATGGCTCTTATTTAGCAGAGTTTTTATTGGAAAAGGGTTATGAAGTATACGGTATGATCCGCAGATCTTCCGTGGATTTCAGGGAACGTATTGCCCATCTGGAAGGAACACCGCATTTTCATTTGAAATTTGGAGATCTTGGAGATTCCATCAGCCTTGTAAAGCTGATCGGAGAGATCAGACCGGATGAAATCTACAATCTGGCAGCACAGTCTCATGTGCAGGTCAGCTTTGATGTTCCGGAATATACAGCAGATGTGGTAGCAACAGGTGTCCTCAGAGTACTTGAAGCAGTCCGTGTCTGCGGGCTGGAAAAGACCTGCCGTATTTATCAGGCTTCCACTTCAGAGCTTTACGGAAAAGTAGAAGAGGTTCCGCAGAAAGAGACAACACCATTCCATCCGTATTCTCCATATGCAGTTGCAAAGCAGTACGGCTACTGGATCGTAAAAGAGTACAGAGAAGCCTATGATATGTTCTGCTGCTCCGGTATTTTATTTAACCATGAAAGCGAACGCCGTGGTGAAACTTTTGTAACAAGAAAGATCACATTGGCTGCGGCGAGAATTGCACAGGGTAAACAGGATAAGTTGTATTTAGGTAACCTTGACAGTCTGCGTGACTGGGGATATGCAAAGGATTATGTGGAATGTATGTGGCTGATCCTGCAGCATGATAAGCCGGAAGATTTCGTGATCGCAACAGGTGTACAGCATTCTGTCAGAGAGTTCGCAACACTTGCTTTCCATCATGCAGGTATTGAAGTGGAATGGCAGGGAAGCGGAATGGACGAAAAGGGTATTAATAAAGCCAATGGCAAAGTGATCGTTGAAGTCAGCCCTGATTTCTACCGCCCGACTGATGTAGTAAATCTCTGGGGAGATCCGACCAAGGCGAAGACAGAGCTTGGCTGGAATCCGACCAAGACAAGCTTTGAAGAGCTGGTTGCCCTTATGACAAAGCATGATATGGAAAAAGTTGCGGTAGAGCGTGCGGAAGAACACATTAAGATGAATCTGGAAGAATACCTGGAAAAAGGCGTTGTAAAATAGACGTAATTTTTGAAAAAGGGAAGAAGGAAGAAGAGCAAATGATGGAAAAAGACGCAAAAATATATGTTGCAGGCCACAGAGGGATGGTTGGCTCTGCGATCGTAAGAGAACTGGAAAGACAGGGCTATCACAATATTGTAACAAGAACCCATAAGGAACTGGATCTGACAAGACAGGATGCTGTAGAGGAATTTTTTGCGCAGGAAAAACCGGAATATGTGTTCCTGGCAGCAGCCAAGGTGGGCGGAATCGTGGCAAACCAGAATGCGCTGGCTGACTTTATGTATGATAATATGATCCTGGAGATGAATGCAATCCACAGCGCATGGAAAAACGGCTGTAAGAAGCTGGAGTTTCTTGGCTCTTCCTGCATTTATCCGCGTATGGCACCACAGCCGATGAAGGAAAGCTGCCTTTTGACTTCAGAACTGGAAAAGACAAATGAAGCATATGCGCTTGCGAAGATCTCCGGTCTGAAATATTGTGAATTTCTGAATAAGCAGTATGGAACAGATTATATTTCCGTAATGCCGACCAATCTGTACGGTCCAAATGATAACTATCACCCAACACATTCCCATGTACTGCCGGCGCTGATCCGCAGATTCCATGAGGCAAAAGAGGCAGGTCTTAAGGAAGTAACCTGCTGGGGAGATGGTTCACCGCTGCGTGAGTTCTTATACGTGGATGATCTGGCTAACCTTTGTGTGTTCCTGATGAACAACTACAGCGGAGATGAGACAGTCAACGCCGGAACAGGTAAGGAGCTGACGATCAAAGAACTGACAGAGCTTGTGGCAAAGGTGGTAGGATTTACGGGAGAGATCAAGTGGGATACGAGTAAGCCGAACGGAACACCGAGAAAGCTTCTGGATGTTTCAAAGGCAGAAAGCCTTGGCTGGAAATATAAAACAGAGCTGGAAGACGGTATCAGACTTGCTTATGAAGACTTCCTGCACAATCCGATGCGTGCGGAGCGGTAAACTATAATAGCTACTACTTATGTGGTAGCTTTTATTGTATAAAAGTGAAGGAGAGAACATATGAACATTGTCTTATTATCAGGTGGTTCTGGAAAACGTCTGTGGCCACTCTCTAATGACATCAGAAGTAAACAATTTATTAAAATATTTAAAAAAGAAGACGGCTCTTATGAGTCTATGGTGCAGCGCGTCTATAGACAGATCAAGACGGTGGATGCAGATGCCACAGTTACGATTGCAACTTCTAAAACACAGGTTTCAGCAATTCATAATCAGTTGGGTGACAATGTAGGAATTTCTATTGAGCCTTGCAGAAGGGATACTTTCCCTGCTATTGCATTAGCTACTGCTTACTTGGTAGATGAAATGAAAATAAACCCGGAAGAATCAGTAGTAGTTTGTCCGGTTGATCCTTATGTTGAAGATGATTATTTTACAGCATTAAAAGATCTGTCAGATCAGGCAGACAAGGGTGAGGCAAATTTGGTACTGATGGGAATTGAACCCACATATCCGAGTGAAAAATATGGTTATATCATCCCGAAAACTGCAGAGCATACTTCGATGGTTGAGACTTTCAAGGAAAAACCAACAGCGGATGTGGCGGCGGAATATATAAAGCGCGGCGCGCTTTGGAATGGCGGTGTCTTTGCATATAAATTGAAGTATGTGCTTGAGAAAGCACATGAACTGATTGACTTTACAGATTATCAGGATTTATTTGATAAGTATGATACTCTTACAAAAATTTCGTTTGATTATGCTGTGGCAGAAAAAGAAGACAAGATTCAGGTGCAGCGTTTTGCGGGACAATGGAAGGATCTTGGTACATGGAATACACTGACGGAGGCAATGGAGGAATCTGTTGTTGGAAAAGGTGTCTTAAATGATACCTGCTCTGATGTGCATATCGTCAATGAAATGGATGTGCCCGTGCTTGCAATGGGATTGCATGATGTGGTTATTTCTGCTTCGCCGGATGGTATTCTGGTATCCGATAAAGAGCAGAGCAGCTATATCAAGCCTTACGTGGATAAATTTGAGCAGCAGATTATGTTTGCGGAAAAATCATGGGGAAGTTTCCGGGTACTTGATGTGGAAGGGACTTCAATGACGATTAAAGTGACCTTAAATCCGGGACACAGCATGAATTATCATAGCCACAAAAATCGCGATGAAGTATGGGTCGTCATTGCAGGATCGGGCAAAACGGTAGTTGATGGCTTTGAGCAGATGGTCAAAGCTGGCGATGTGATCACAATGGCAGCAGGATGTCGCCACACAGTTTTTGCAGATACAGAACTTCGACTTGTAGAGATCCAGCTTGGCAAGGATATCAATGTACATGATAAGCAGAAGTTTGAGTTGGAGATTTAATGTATGAGAGATCTCAGAACATGGGCAATTATAACAATACTAGTGATATCTGTTATAGGATGCGGAAAAACAGAAACACCTGATCTGGAGTCAGATGCTAAAGTAGAGGTCATAAACAGTGAGGAAAATGCGCAGGAGCCGGATGAAAACCGATTTATCAGACGGGAAACGGTAGCAGAGGATGCTGGCTCAGATAAGTTTACAAGGCGGGATATGGAACAGAGGGATACTGTGGAAGAAACAGAGACTTTGCTACCAATCAATAAGACTCTGCAAATGTGGTTTGCTAGTGGTGTAGGTGCCTGGGGAACAGAATTGGAGCTGCAGCCGGACGGAACTTTTAGTGGACGATATTGGGACGATGAAATGGGAGCTACAGGAGAGGGGTATCCCAATGGAACACAATATAGGGCAATTTTTTCCGGGCAATTTGAAGATATTGTAAAAGTCAATGATTATACCTATTCCATGAAACTGTATCAGCTTAACATAGAAAAGCAGGAAGAAACAATAGAAGACGGGGTTCTTTATATTCCAAGTGAAGCATATGGAATCAGTGGAGGAAAAAATTTTTTGTTCTATACGAAAGAAGCACCTATGGGCGAATTGCCTGAGGAATTTTTAGAGTGGGGATGGCTACCTGCGGTGATCAATTATGAATATCAACCAACGGATCTGCTTGGACATTTTGGCTTGTATAATGAGGACGGAATGTACGGTTTTTATGCGGATGATCCACAATACTAAATCCAAAGAAGATGTGGGGCTTATGCCCCCACATCTTCCGGTATTCACTGATACTGCAGCCTTCCACTTTTTAAAAAACACGGCTAAAGTAGTATAATTCGTGGAATCCCACTTCATGGCCAATCTCTTCAGCTGATTTATCGGTAAATCGAAGCAGGCGTTTGGCATGTGTAATACGAATATTCAGAAGATACTTGTTGATAAAGGGATAGGGCAATGTCATAAGCTTTGTGATGTCAATGCATGAGAATATTCAACTTGAATGGGAGAATGCAGAAAAGGAGCGGCAAAGAGCAGATGATGCAGTGCAAAGAGCAAATGATGCAGTTAAAAGAGCTGCTGAGTTGGAAGCTGAGGTAAAAAGACTGCAGGAGCTGTTGAAATAACTGATGAACCGAACAAGAATCAAGCAAACATTTGCAGAGTATACAAATAAATATAATGCATCTGATCCGAAGATCAGGCTGAAGATCGACCACACGTATCGTGTGGCGGCGCTTGCGGAGCGCATTGCCCGAACAGTTACGGATATACCCGTTGACAGGGATCTTGCGTGGACAATGGGGATGCTCCATGACATAGGCCGTTTTGAACAGGTGAAAAGATATGGCACTTTTGTGGATAGTGAGTCGATAGATCATGCAGAGCTGGGGATAACGATCCTGTTTGAGGAGGGGCTTCTTACACAATTCGGAGATTTTACACCGGAGGAACAGGAACTTCTCAAAGTCAGCATTGAAAATCATAACAAATACAGAATTCCGGAAGGTATGTCTGCGGAGAAAACTGCATATTGCAATATATTGCGTGATGCAGATAAGATCGATATTTTCCGGGTGAATTGTGATACACCGCTTGAAGATATTTATAATGTATCGACTGCGGAACTGAAACAGGCAGCAGTATCGGATTTGGTGAAAAAGTGCTTTATGGAGAAGCACACGGTGCTTCGCAGCCTAAAGCATACGCCGGTTGACAATCTGGTAGGACATGTTTGTCTGGTATTTGAACTGGTTTATCCGATTAGTGTACAGATTGCAAAGGAGCAGGGATATGTGGATAAGCTGATGCAGTTTGTGTCGGACAATCCGGATACGAACGCATGGCTTTCTTATATGCAGAAGCATTTATGGAGTAGTTGATTGGAAAACTGGTGTGTTTCGCGTGGGGATTTCCATAGAGCCATGCAGAAGAGATACTTTTCCGGCGATTGCGTTAGCGACAGCTTATCTTGTCTATGAAATGAAAGTCGGACCGGAGGAATCGGTGGTAGTCTGCCCGGTTGATCCCTATGTGGAGGATGACTATTTTGCTGCATTGAAAGATCTGTCTGAGCAGGCGGTAAAAGCGGGCGGTGTGATCACGTTCCCCACATCCTCCGGTATTCACTGATACTGCAGCCCTCCACCTTTTTAAAGACGCGGCTGAAGTAGTACAGCTCGTGAAAACCGACCTCAGCACCGATCTCTTCGGCGGATTTGCCGGAAAAGCGCAGTTCCCGCTTGGCATGGGTGATGCGGACATTTAAAAGGTAATTGTTGATGGTGACACCAAATTGTTCTTTAAAAATTCTGGTGAGATAATATTTGTTGATGAAGTATCGTTCGGCGAGATCGTCGAGCGATATTTTTTGCGCATAATTCTGGTCAAGATACTCCCGGACATGCCACAGGCTGGTACGTTTGGTATGTGCAGGCATACTGTCCGGATGCCAGCTGTCCTCCATCAACAGGGTTAACAGGGCAGAAAGCCCTTCGTTGATCTGCATATCCCGGACATAAGAATTGCCGGATACTATGCTGTAAAGATGGTTAAAACAGTCCTCATAAAGAGAAAATGCATTTGCATGAAAGGCGGGCAGACCGCCGCGCTCCTTATACTTCTGGTAGATACCATCGATCGAGGGACCGTTAAAATGCACCCAGGAAAGACTCCAGAGGTCATCTTTTGTTTCGTGAAAATAGGCAGACTTGCAGTCAATAAAAACACAATCCCCAACGCTGAGTGGATAAGTATTATGGGCATAATGCAGCTCCCCGGAGCCGGATCGTACCATAAAAAAGAGATAGGAATCCAAATCTTCACGTTTGCTGATATGTGGTTTTTGCGCCTGCAGAGTGCCAATTTCCTGTACGTGTAAAAGGGAAGTTTTGGCAAACTCTGAGGGAGTATAAATGATCCGGGTCGTATTGACGAGATCACCGTGAAATAATGCCTGCTGTTCCATGAAAAAACTCCGTTTCTGTAAGATCTTTTCTATATAATATAGAAGTTCAAAATAAAAGTCAATATAATGCAAATGAATGTCAATACAATGAATGGATAAGGCAGAAACATGGGTATATTATAATAAACAGAAAATAGCAATATCGTCACGTATAGCAGAAAGAGGTAAAGCAAGTGATGGAAAAAGACGCAAAAATATATGTAGCAGACCACAGAGGAATGGTTGGCTCTGCGGATCGTAAGAGAACTCGAAGACGGTATCAGACTTGCATATGAGGACTTCCTGCACAATCCGATGCGTGCAGAGCGGTAAACTATAATAGCTGACATATGGCAGAATCAGAAACCAAAAAGGAAGAAATAATTTATGTTAGAACTAAAAAATATATGTTATGAAGTAGAAGATAACAAAGAGATCATCCGGGATATCAGCCTGCAGATCGAGGATCATTTTGTAGCGATCACCGGACCGAACGGTGGAGGAAAGTCAACGCTTGCAAAGATCATTGCGGGAATTGTGACACCGACAAGCGGTCAGATTTTGCTGGATGGTGAGGATATCACAGGATTGAACATCACAGAGCGTGCCAATAAGGGCATCAGCTTTGCATTCCAGCAGCCGGTGCATTTTAAAGGACTGACAGTCCGTGATCTTATCACGATCGCAGCGGGGAAAAAGCTGAGTGTCAATGAGATCTGCGATATTTTGTCGGAAGTGGGGCTTTGCGCGCGGGAATATATTGACCGCGAGATCAATAACAGTCTTTCCGGCGGAGAACTGAAGCGTATTGAGATCGCCATGATCACGGCAAGAGGAACAAAGCTTTCCATCTTTGATGAGCCGGAAGCAGGTATTGACCTCTGGAGCTTCAACAGCCTGATCCGTGTTTTCGAAAAGATGCGGGATGAGATTCAGGGAACGATCCTGATCATTTCCCATCAGGAACGTATTCTGGATATTGCGGAGAAGATCATTGTGATTGCGGATGGACAGCTGAAAAAGACCGGTACAAAGCAGGAAGTGCTGCCTGAGCTTCTCGGAACAGCAAAGGCATGTCAGACACTGACAGAGAAGTTGTAGGAGGTAGAGCCATGGACTTAATACAGAAAAATTTACTCGAGCAGGTTGCCGGACTGCATGAAATTCCGGAAGGCGCTTATAATATCCGGGCCAACGGACAGAAAATGGCAAGAAACACAACCGCCAATATTGATATTGTGTCCAAGACAGACAAAGATGGAATCGATATTATCATAAAGCCGGGAACGATCAATGAAAGTGTACATATTCCGGTGCTGCTGTCACAGAGTGGCCTGCAGGAATGCGTTTACAATGATTTTTACATTGGGGAAGGCGCAGATGTCACGATCGTGGCAGGCTGTGGGATCCACAATTGCGGCGTGGATACATCGCTGCATGCAGGAATCCATACCTTCTATCTGGAAAAGGGCGCGCATGTCCGTTATATTGAACGCCACTACGGAGAAGGTGACGGTAACGGCGAAAATATCATGAATCCGCAGACGATCGTGCACATGCAGGAAGGTTCGTACATGGAAATGGAGACAACCCAGATCAAGGGGATCGATTCGACGGAGCGTATCACGCGTGCGGATATGGCAGAAAATGCAACACTTGAGATCCGCGAGAAGATCATGACACACGGCAGACAGTATGCCAGGACTGACTTTGTGGTGGATATGAATGGAGATGGCTGCAGCTGCAATCTGGTATCACGTTCTGTTGCCAAAGGGCATTCCAAACAGGAATTCTTCTCTGTAATGAATGGAAATGCTGCCTGTGCGGGACACAGCGAATGTGACGGTATCATTATGGAGAACGGTGTGGTGTCTGCAAGCCCGCAGCTTACTGCCAACAATATTGAGGCAAACCTGATCCACGAAGCGGCAATCGGTAAAATTGCCGGAGAACAACTGATCAAGCTCATGACACTCGGACTGACAGAAAAAGAAGCTGAGGAGCAGATCATTAACGGATTTTTAAAATAAGAAACAGAGGGTACCTATGAACATCTATTTTGCACCACTGGAAGGCATTACAGGATTTGTTTTGCGAAATGCATATGAATCCTGCTTTCCGGGAACGATCGATCGGTATTTTGCACCCTTTATCGCAGCCAGTTGTCGAAAGAAGCTGGCTGCCCGTGATTTAAGGGATGTTTTGCCCGAAAACAATACAGGAATCTGTCTGATCCCGCAGCTTCTTGCAAATAAGGGAGAGGATTTTATATCTACCGCACAGATGCTGCAGCAGTTTGGCTATCGGGAACTGAATCTGAATCTTGGTTGCCCATCGGCAACTGTTGTCACCAAGAAACGCGGCGCAGGGCTTCTGGCAGAACCGGAGCTTTTAAAGGTGTTTCTGACGGAATGCTATGACTGGGCCGAGGGAAAAGGTATAAGGCTTTCTATTAAAACAAGGATTGGGATGGCGGAGGAAGCGGAATGGGAGAAGCTGCTTTCTCTGTATGAAGCTTTTCCTGTTTCAGAGCTGATCATCCATCCGCGCCTGCGGGAAGATTACTATCAGGGGAGAATCCGGGAAGAAGCGTTTGCACAGGCTTACAGAAAGATCTGCACGGAGCACGAACAGCCTGCGGTGCAGCTGTGTTACAATGGAGATATTGTAAGAAAAGAGCAGATACAGAAGTTAGCAGATGCTTACCCAAAGATGCCCGCTGTGATGATCGGCAGAGGCTTTTTGATGCGGCCTGGGTTTACGGAAAAGCTATCGGGGCAATCCGGGAATCTGCCGGGAGAAATAACAGAATCTGAAAGCCGGGAAACGGGAAAAGCCGTGGACAGTGATAAGCTGTGGATATTTCACGACCGGATCTATGAAGGCTACCGGGCTTATCTGCAGGGCGACAAGCCGGTCCTGTTCAAGATGAAGGAGCTGTGGAGCTATCTGCAGGTCGGATTTAATGAAATTGCAGGAGGAAGCAATCCCAAAACAGCTAAGCTTATGAAACAGCTGCGGAAATGCAGTATATGCGCTGATTACGACAGCGTGATCCGGCAGCTGAAACTGCTCTGCAGACAGAACTTAAAATGAACCTAAAACAGGAAAGAGGTTTTGCACAAAGCAAAGCCTCTATTTTTGTGAATTTCGTCTGCGAAAAACAGCTGTCTTTCGGTTGCAAAAGCAGGGGGAATAATCGATAATAAAATAGTGTCATATTTTCAATGCGCTAGTGGCAAAAATAAATAGGGCATAGAATAAGTATTGTATAAGGAAGGGAGATTTCATGAGAAAGAAGAGTTTAAACGGAAAGCGTGTGATGGCGTTTGCACTTGCTTTTTCTCTGGTGCTGGGAGAAGCATCGGCAGTGGTGGCTGCACCGGCAGATGCCTCTGCGACTTGCGCAACGGAAACAGTTGCTGAGCAGGCACCGGAAGCAAAGACAGCAGAAGAAGCTGTGGCACTGGAAGCAGAGACAGCAGAAGAAGCTGTGGCACCGGAAGCAGAGACAGCAGAAGAAGCTGTGGTACCGGAAAGCGTAGAAACAGAGGTACAGATATCGGAGACGGAAGATGCAGAGGATGCAGCACCGGAAGCCGGTTCTGTGGCAGAGGCTGAGGAGACAAGCGTTTCAGAAAATGATACAGAGATCACTGTTTCAGAGAATGATGCGGATCTGGATGCAGATGAGGCATATGATGGAAGCATTTCAAAAGTGATCGGACTGGAGGCGTCGGGAAGAGACTATGACGGTAGCTTTAAGGATGATAATGGGAATATCGTATATCGTTATATTACGGTCCGGGATGCAGCCACATGCGTGGAAGCACCGGGAAAAATCGACGCAAATGCCGCAACGGGACTTTACAGCTATAACGGAAAACTTTATAGGTATGCATCATATGATAAATATCTGAATGTTACAACTTTTAGATCCTATAATGAAATTGCATTGCTGGGCAATCCAAAATCAGCTTATCTGGATGCTGCTACCCGGTTATATAAAGTTAACGGAACCTATTACAGCGACCTTGGTACAGTTAACATAAACGGAAAAGAATGTGCTTATTATCATGTAAAGGCAGAAAACAATATGCCGATGACAGGCAGCTTTTCCGATGATACAGCAGGTCTTCAGGCTTTCAGGAAGCAGTATGGCCGTTATACAAAATCAGATGCTTATTATCAGAAGCAGGGGCAGAATAAATATGACGTTTCACCGGATTATTATGCAGTAGGCGGCAAATGTTATAAAAATGCAGGCTACCATTCTGTTTATGAAGGCGGAAAACGTATCAAAAAGTACTATGGATATACGGAGATTGCATTGAATGCGCAAAATGTTACATTCAGCTGGAATACCCTTCATATAAAAGCCGACCAGAAAAACAGCGCCGGACAGGAGCTTTTAGTCGGATATGAAGTGGAGGTAAACGGCGCTCTTTTAAATACCGAATACAATGCACATGAAAAATCCGGTACACCACACCGGATGAGTTCCTATACCGGATTTACTTATGACAAGTACCTGACAAACGGTCAGTCAGTCAGACTGCGTGTACGTGGTCTGTACTATCATCAGGAAAATAAGGTGATCACAGAAAATGGTGTACAGAGTGGAAATACAGTCAATGTGATCGATGCATTTGGCGAATGGTCTGAACCATATACTTATACATATACAGCACCACAGGCGGTTGGTGCGGTTCCTTCTGTGACAGCCAGATATATTCCGGTAGCAACGGAGGTAAGCGGATCAGGATATTCAACCAATAAAAATAAGATCCGTATTACGTACACAACACTGGCAAATTGTGAAGATTATCGTATTTACAGAATCGCTTCCAAAAAGGCGATCAGTCTGACAACAGCTAATTTTAGTGACGTTTATTATAAGGATAGTGCAACATTACAGAAACTGGGGCTGAGCACGTCTGATTTTGCCGTAAATTATTTCTATTCCAGTGATACGGGCGAGCTTGAATTAACAACGGATAAAAATTACAGCTATTACTATTTTGCGGTTGTACCGTCAAGCCTGACCGATTATGAAAAATATTATAATGATCAGAGTCTCGAAACGATCAAAGCAGTAGCAGGTGTAACTGCTGCCCGGAATACACAGGTACTGACACCTGTAACCAATCTGCATGTGGAAAAATATTCCAATAATGACGGATCTTATGGAACAACAGGACCGAGACTGGTATGGGACGGAACAGATAAAAATGTAGTTGTATTTGCATATGAGGCAGCATCGTTCCCGGCATATTATACGACAAAGTTCCAGAAACCGAGTTCTGCAGATGGAGAAATGGAGTATCAGCTTTCGGATGCAGACCGGCTGGCATTAAATAAAGTGAAGTATACAACAGAATCCGGCTCTTATAATGCGAGCACGGCAATGAGTGATATGAATCTGGTACCGGGCAGAACTTATTATTTTGTCGCATATACCTATGACAAGAGTCTGCAGACCGGTGATCAGACACCGATCACTTATAAGACGACAAAGAAAATAAAGGTAAACGGTGTAGAAAAGACGACACCGGTTACTTACAGTTATGATTCTTACATACCGATCAGTGCACCATCTAATATGGTAAGCTATAAATATGCAAAGCCGGACAAGCCGACTGTTTCCACTTATGCGACAAAGAACAGTGTAAAGCTGACTGTCGGCGGATATAACACAGGTTATGAAATCTATCGCAAGAGCGGTAAGAAGTTTAAAAAGATTGCGACTATGACAGATGATGTTTATAAGGACACAGGTCTGAAAAACGGCGTATCTTATACGTATAAGGTTCGTGGCTATTATTACAACCGTGATACGAAAGAGAAATATTACAGCGATTACAGAGTGGTCACAGTAAAGGCAGCAGATGCAGCCAATATTTCTGTTTCCGTTACAAAGGCATCCAAGTCTTCTGCAAAGATCAAGTGGACGAAGGTACCGAATGCCGTAAAATATGAAATTTATCGTTCCAGTTCTGAAAATACGGATCCGAAGACGATTTCCAAGAAATTCAGTGCGTCCGGCAGGAAAGATTATCTGTCAGATAACCGCTATGAACTGATCAAAACACTTGGAAAATCCAAAACAAGTCTGACGGATAAGAAGCTGGCAGCAGGTCAGAAATACAGCTATGTTGTTATTGCTTATTATAAGGCAGGCGGTAAGACGGAATATGTATCCGGCGGCGGTTCTGCATTGATGGCACTGGATACGACTGTCAAAAATATATATGGTGAAGTAAACGGTTCCAATGCAAAGATCACATGGGACAAGGATACATTTGCTGCGAAATATGAGCTGGAATACACCATGTTCGATATCAACGGATATGCAAAGAATACAACACCGCTCAAGGCTTCTACAAAGAAAAACACTTATACTATCAAGGGACTTGGCGCAGGAGAAACAGTATCAGTTCGTATCCGTGCGGTAGGAAAAGGAAACGTATACGGAAGATGGACATCGGCTTCCAACTGGTCGTCCTCCATGAACAGTCTTGCACCGGTCAAAGGTATTAAGGCGTCTGCTGTGACAAAGAAGACCTCTGACGGCAAGACGGTCAATGGTGTCAAGATCACATGGAAAGCAGTAAAGGGAGCAAAATACTACAAAGTATACCGTTCTGTCTATGAAGGCACTTATGACAAAGATAAGAAACTGTATTATCTGCCATCAGGTTCCTTGATCAAGAAGGACGGAAATGATGATTTCTACTTTACTACTTCTTCTCTGAGAACGGATGGCTACAGAGACAGCAGCAGTTATGAAAGCTATGAAGAATATAACGGTGTGACAGGTTCTGTTGTTGGCACTACCGCTTATGATTATGAGGATGTTCCAGCAGGCGTGACCTATTATTATACGGTTCAGGCTTATGGGGAAACACCGATGGCCGGAACGGATTCCAACGTATATTCGGTTATGTCTTCCAAGGCTGCCAAGGTAACAGCAGACGGTATCAACACCGTTACGCTGAAAAACAGCAAGAAAGGCAAAGTAACAGTAACCTTCAACACGGTACCGGGCGCAAAGAAGTATACAGTTTATCGTTCCATGAAGAAGGGCGGCAAGTATACAAAGGTTGCAACTGTCAAGGTAACCAAGAAGAACAAGAACAAAAAGTCCTTAAGCTATACAGGTAAAGCAGTAAAGAAGAAAACATACTATTACAAAGTAGTGGCTGAAGGTACAAACGAGCTGAAGGCAGATATGAAGATTGAATCTGCAGTGAAGAAGATCAAAGTAAAGAAATAAAAATACAGGATCTTGCAATCTGTAATAGAAACAGAAACAGGGAAGCTCCGGCGGATGCACAGTCGTCCGCCGGAGCTTTTTTGTCATGGCGACGAGGAGAATGAATGCCATGCTTGCATGGGCAGACATTCGACGACCGCTGATCAGAGCGAGATTCGCGAAGCGTATCTCGTCTCTGTCATGGCGACGAGGAAAATGCACGCATTTCTGCTGCTCTATACACTACTGCCCGGATTTAGAGGATTTTATTGCACCGAATGTTGAAAAGATGTAAACTGATAACAAGGTATGCAAAATGGGAGGCTTTTTATGCGTTGTATATATAAGACAGACAATGGAGTTTTGTCAAAACTGAAAGATTTTGAGCCGGACGTATGGGTAAACCTCATAACTCCTGATATGGATGAGATCGTCTCGACAGCCAAACAATATGGAATTGATGTTAACGATATGAAGGCAGCACTGGATGATGAGGAAAGCTCCCGTGTGCAGCTGGAAGATGGGTATACACTGATTCTTGTCGATATCCCGTCGGCTGAGGTGCGTAATAACCAGAATGCTTATACGACAATTCCTCTGGGTATCCTGCTTGTGAGAAATGCGATCATCACGGTATGCGGTACAGAGACACCGGTACTGACTTATTTTTCACAAAATCTCGTCAGAGGATTCTCGACAAAGAAGAAGATGCGTTTTGTGTATCAGATCCTGCTTCGGACAACCAATATGTATCAGGCATTTCTGCGTGTTATTGATAAGCGGCGCAGCGAGATCGAGCAGAGAGTCAGCGAAGAAAATGATACAGAGGACAGAGATCTGATCCACTTACATGAACTGGAAAGCAACCTTGTCTATTTCGCAACGTCATTAAGTGCAAACAGAGTTGTGCTCGAACGACTGACCCGTTATGAGCGGATCGAGCAGTATCCGGAGGATAAGGAACTACTGGATGATGTCATAGTCGAGAACAGGCAGGCAATTGAAATGACAAACATTTACAGAGATATTATCCATGGTGCCCGGGAGCTCGTATCCACGATCTTAAATAACCGACTGAACAATGTGATGAAATTCCTGACCTCCATTACGCTCGTTATGGCGATCCCGACGGTTATTTCCGGTATTTACGGAATGAATGTAAGTGCAGCCTGGATGCCGCTTGCGAAGACACCTTACGGGTTCACTATTATCTGTGTGGCCATAGCAGTGATCTGTGTTGTGGCACTTGTTGTATTAAAGAAAAAGAAATTGCTGTAAAAAGAGAAGAAAGTTATAGATATTATATATGAAAAAAAGAAACGGATGGAAAGAAAAAGCTGGGAAAATCGCGCAGATACTTCCTTTTTATCTGCTGGCTGCACTGATGGTCATTATGTGCGTGTTCTATTTCCATATGCGGAAGCGGGAAAGTCAGGTGCTGCAAAAGGTACAGGATGCAGAAGAATACAGCAGCTATTATATGATGATCACCAATGATGACAGCCTGCCGTTCTGGCAGAATGTTTATGCAGGCGCGTTGGAGGAAGCACAGAAAGCAGATGCTTATATTGAAATGCCGGGGCTTAATCTGGAAACGGATTACGACAAGCGGGATCTGATGAAGATCGCGATCGATTCCAAGGTGGATGGTATCATTGTGGAGGCGGATGAAAGTGCCATGATGACAGATCTTATCAGGGAAGCGGAAGACAACGGAATTCCTGTTGTGACTGTGTTGGAGGATAACACACAGGCGGGCAGGCAGAGTTATGTGAGCATCAGCTATTATAATCTTGGCAGAGAGTATGGGAACCAGCTCTGCGATATCATAAGAGAAAAACAGGTAAAGGGATATGGCAGCAGGCAAAATGTCATGGTACTTTTGGATGCGGAACGCGCGGATACAAGTCAGAGTATCCTTCTTGCCTCTATGCAGGAGGTGATTGACGGAGAAGGGTTTGGTGATCTGGTACAGATTGAGGCGGTTCCGGTACAGAGTGGATCGGCATTTGCCGCTGAAGAGGCGATCCGTGATATTTTTATGACGAGAGATACGCTGCCGGACGTGATGATCTGCCTGAATGAACAAAATACGACCTGTGTTTATCAGGCGGTTGTCGATTATAACAAGGTTGGGGATATTGAGATCGTGGGATATTACGAATCCGATATGATCAGAAGTGCGATCCGGAAAGATATCATCCATTCTTCCGTGACGCTCGATACAAAGCAGATGGGCAGATATTGCGTGGATGCTCTTACGGAATATCAGGAAAGTGGTTATGCAAATGAATATTTTGCAGTAGATATCTCACTTCTGGATGCACAGACGCTGGGGGAAGGAGGCGCGGACGATGCCCAAGAAACTGACTGACGCCTTCGCGGCTCTCTCAATCCGGACAAAGCTGATCTGTGTATTCGTTCTGATGATCCTTGTCATGCTGCTTGTGAATGTGTTCATGTATCTGAATATCAACAAGATCACCGTGCAGCTGGATGAAATCTATGCGGACAATGTCAGGCTGAATGCGATCGCGGATGCGCTTGACGGTCTGCAGTCCAGCATGACTTCCTATCTGAATACAAAGACGACAGATGCCATGGAGGAATATTATAAAAACGAGCAGAATTATGCAGATCTGATTGCGGGACTTCGGACAAAGGCAACAGGGGACGAGCTTCTTCTGATGGAGCGTAATATCCATTACATGTCAGAGACATATCTGACGCTGACGGCGGATACGATAGAGGCAAAAAGAGGGCGTAATGTAGAAAAATACAAAGCATATTATGATGATGCATCGCAGCTTTATGAATATTTGCAGATGTATATACTGAGTCTGAATAACAGGCGGTTCCGTACCAATACCGGGGATTACGAAGTGCTTTCCGATTCCCTGCAATATCTGGAAATGGTCAGCATCTTTATATTTATCGCACTGACACTTTGTACCCTTTTAATGGTCGTCATGTTTACGAGAAATATCACAAAGCCGTTGCGGAAGCTTTCGGATGCAGCGTATCGTGTGGCAAACGGAGAGCTGGATCAGGCAGATATGGTGGAAGTGCATTCGATGGATGAGATCGGTGTTGTAACGGTAGCGTTTAACCGAATGCTGCAGAGTATTCCGGCTTATATAAACCGTCTCCGGGAGAGCCTTGAAAAAGAGCGGCAGATGAAGGAAAAGGAGCTTCTGATGGAAACACATCTGAAGGATGCCCAGCTGAAATATCTGCAGGCACAGATCAATCCGCACTTTCTGTTTAATTCATTGAATGCGGGTGCACAGCTTGCCATGATGGAAAGCGCGGACCGTACCTATGATTATATCCAGAATATGGCTGCGTTTTTCCGCTACAATATTAAGAAGGATCATGATGAAGTCACGCTGGAAGAAGAAATCCGGCTTGTGGATAATTATATTTATATATTAAACGTCCGGTTTTCGGGGGAGATCCATTTTGAGAAAAAAGTAGATGAATCCCTTCTGGGCGTGCATATTCCGAGCATGCTCCTGCAGCCGATCGTGGAAAACAGCGTCAATTACCGAATCCGTAAAAATGACTGGGAAGGGCGGATCGTGCTTTCTGATTATCGGGAAGAGGAAAAAGTCAGTATCAGTATCAAAGACAACGGTGTAGGCATGACGGAAGAACGAATCGCGCAGGTGATGCAGAACTGTATTTCCCATCAGGAAGATACGGGAGATTCCAACGGTGTCGGTCTGAACAATGTAATGGAACGCCTCCATCTGTTTTTTGACGGAGCGGAAGAGTTTGTCATGATGAGTGAAGGACCGGGCAGGGGAACGGAGGTAGTGATCCGGATTCCTTATTTGAAAATGTAAAATGTAATGATTACGGAGAGTGGATAAGGTATGTATAAGATTATGCTGGCAGATGACGAAGGGATCGTGATTGATTCCCTCCGGTTCATCTTATCAAAGGAATTTGGGGATACATGTGTGATCGAATCTGCCAAGACCGGCAGAAGTGTGATCGAGCTGGCGGAGCATTTTGGCCCCGATATTGCGATCATGGATATCCAGATGCCCGGTATTAATGGGATCGAGGCAATGCGTGAGATCCGGGAGACAAACACGAATACAATTTTTATTGTGATGTCTGCCTATGATAAATTTGATTATGCCAAGGAGGCCATTGGACTTGGCGTGCTGGAATATCTGAACAAACCGGTTGACAGAACTGAGATCGTAGCAGTCGTGAAGCGTGCCATGCATCTGATAGACAAGGAGCGCGAAAAACGCTCGAAGGATCTGATGATCCGCGAGAAAATGGAAACGGTTGTTCCGATCATTGAAAACGGGCTTGTTTATAATATCCTGTTTCAGGAATTCTTTGAGGACGATATCGAAAATTTCAAAAATCTGCTGGGGCTTTCGATGGATTATGGCTGTATGATGGCACTTGTTTTTGGCGAGGATCAGGAAGGCAATCATATGACGAATGCGGTCGGAACCAGTGTCCGCGTGCAGAACCATGTCAGAGAAGTGCGTGAAGTGGTCAAAAGCTATTTTCCGGGAATCGTGGGCGCAGTCATGGCAAACAAGATCGCAGTTTTTATCCCATGGGAAGAGCCGAAGCAGGAATATAATGAGCGTATTGAAATGATCGAAAAAGCGCGTGTTATGGTCAGAAAGCTCAGAAAGCATCTGGATGTGGCATTCCGCGCGGGATTTGGATCTGTCCGCCCCTTAAGTGAGGCAATGGAATCTTATAATGAGGCGCTGGATTCCCTGACAACAACGACAGGAACGGTTGCGCACGTAGATGACCTGCCGATCGGCTGCGAATATGAGGAAAATTACCCGGTAGAAACAGAGCGTCTTTTATTTGATGCGCTGGAAAAAGGCGATCTGAACGGATCGGTAGCAGCAGCTAATCAGTTTTTTGACTGGATGCTGGAGAATTACCCGAACTGTGAAATGGATATCAAACTGAAGGTGCTGGAATTTGTGCTTTGGGCGGAGCATGTCACTTATGAGAACAGTGGTAAGGTGTATCATTTCCGCTCCAGACAGGATTATCTGCCGTCGCTGCTGGCAATTACCCAGTATGAAGATCTGCGGAAATGGTATATTGACAAGATCACACAGGCATGTCGCACTGTCATGACACGGAAGGAAGAACAGTCAAGCAGTATTATTGATCGGGCAAAGGATTATATTGCGGGGCATTACAGCAAGGATATTTCGCTGGACGATGTATCGCGCGAGGTAGATATCAGTCCGTATTATTTCAGCAAAGTATTTAAAGAAGCGACCGGTGAAAACTTTATCGAATATCTGACGAATGTCAGGATATCAAAGGCAAAGGAAATGCTTCAGGCAGGTGACAGCAGTATGAAAGAGATCTGTTCGGCGGTCGGCTATTCCGATCCGAATTATTTCAGCCGCACCTTTAAGAAAAATGTAGGTGTGACCCCTACGGAGTTTAAGGAGGGCAAATAACAGATGAAGAAAAGGTTTATGCTGTTTGTTGTATGCCTGCTCCTGCTGACGGGCTGCGGTAAATTACAGGAAACGGAGCAGGAGGAAGAGAAGCAGGATGATACACCGGTGCAGATCGGACTTGTGTTTGATTCCTTTGTCATAGAAAGATGGCAGAAGGACCGGGATGTATTTGTTTCCACTGCGAAGGAATATGGTGCGGAAGTCAATGTGCAGAATGCCAACGGTGATATCGACACGCAGATCTCACAGATCCGGTATCTGATCAAGAAAAAGGTGGATGTGCTTGTTGTTGTCTGCATCGATTCGGATGGAATGGCGGATGTGATCGCGGAAGCAGAGGATGCGGGCATACGGGTGATCGCCTATGACCGTATGATCAAAAATGCCAATGTGGATCTGTATATTTCCTTCGATAATGAAAAGGTAGGAACGCTGATGGGGCAGGCGCTTGTACAGGCAGGACTGCCAAACAAAAAAGTACTTATGCTTTCCGGACCGACTGCGGATAATAATGTGTCGCAGGTGGAAAAGGGCTTTCAGGCTGTGATGGATGAAAATGACATCGAGATCGTGGGAAGCATGCATGCGGACGGCTGGAAGGCAGAGCTTGCCTATGATTATATCAATGAACATCCGGAGCTTCTGGATGGCCTGGATGCGATCATGTGCGGTAACGACGGTATCGCTACAAGTACTGTGCGTGCGCTTGCGGAAAAGCGGCTGGCAAGCAAGATCAGGATCGTCGGACAGGATGCGGAGCTGGAAGCATGCCAGCGTATTGTGGAAGGAACGCAGGTTATGACCGTGTATAAGCCGGTGGAGAAGCAGGCGCAGGCTGCGGCTGTTTATGCATGCCAGCTGGCAAGGGGAGAGGACATACAGACTGACCGGAAAGCATATGACGGTACTTATGATGTGCCTGCTGTTGTGCTCGAACCAATCGCGGTGAATGCTGACAATATGCAGGAAGTCATTATAAACAGCGGATTCCACTTGAAAGAAGAGGTTTATTTGAATGTGCGCGATTGAGGGCACGAGCACGCAAAAATAAAAAATCAATAGTAAATTATTGCAAAAAGTGCTGGTACACAGAACAATTTTGTGCTAGCACTTCTTTTTTTATGGTATGTCATATCTTAAAAAATGACAGAAATTCGCAAACTATTGCTATTGAAGGTATGGTACATTTTACTTGTAACAAAGAAAACCTAAAAACGGAATGATTTGTAACACAATATATTTTAATTAAGGGAGGACTTCAATATGAAGAAGAAATTATTAAGTGTATTACTCAGCACAGCAATGGTAGCTTCTCTGTTAGTTGGTTGTGGAAGCAGCGCAGCAACAGATGACAGCGCAGCCGCAGACGACAGCGCAGCAACAGATGCAGCAGCAACAGATACTGCTGATGACAGCGCAGCCACAGACGACAGCGCGAGTGCAGGCGAAGGCGGATTTGTTGGTGTAGCAATGCCGACAAAGGATCTGCAGCGTTGGAACCAGGATGGTTCAAACATGCAGGCAGAGCTCGAAGCAGCTGGCTACAAAGTAGATATCCAGTATGCATCTAACGATACAGCTACACAGGTATCCCAGATCGAGAACATGATCACAGAAGGCGTTGATGTTTTAGTTATCGCTTCCATCGATGGCAGCTCACTTGGTACAGTAATGAGCCAGGCAAAAGAAGCAGGCATTCCTGTTATCGCATATGACCGTCTGATCATGGATTCAGATGCAGTTTCTTACTACGCAACATTCGATAACTACATGGTTGGTACAAAGCAGGGCGAGTACATCCGTGACAACTTAGACCTTGACAATGCAGCAGGACCGTTCAACCTTGAAGTATTCACCGGTGACCCGGGTGATAACAATGCTAACTTCTTCTACGGCGGCGCAATGGATGTTCTGAATAAGTACATCGACGAAGGCAAACTGGTTATCAAATCAGGCCAGAAGGAATTCGCAGACGTAGCAACAGCTAACTGGTCTACAGAAACAGCTCAGTCCAGAATGGAAAACATCCTTGCTTCTTACTACGCAGATGGCACAAAGCTTGATGCAGTTCTTTGCTCAAACGACTCTACAGCACTTGGTGTTGAGAACGCACTTGCAGCTAACTACACAGGCGATTATCCGATCATCACCGGTCAGGACTGTGATATTGCAAACGTTAAGAACATGATCGCCGGCAAACAGTCAATGTCTATCTTCAAAGATACACGTACACTTGCAAGCCAGGTTGTAAAGATGGTTGGTCAGATCATCGAAGGACAGGAAGTAGAAGTTAACGATACAGAGTCTTATGACAACGGTACAGGCGTTATTCCTTCATTCCTTTGCGAGCCTGTATTCGCAGATGCTAATAACTACAAAGAACTGTTAGTAGATTCAGGATACTACACAGAAGCAGATTTACAGTAATTGTCACATATTTGCGACCCTGAAATGTGCGACTGAATCACCTGCGAAGCAGGTTATGGCATGTGAGAGGTTTCCGTGATTATCACAACAAAATAAAAACAATAACAGGCGGGTTTACCCCCGCCTGTTAATCTCAAAAGGTAAGGAATATAATGATTGCGGAGCAGTCATTATGTAAACATTAGATATTAGATATTAGATATTAGGAGGGATACAATTGGCGAAAGTATTATTGGAAATGAAAAATATCACCAAAACATTCCCCGGTGTTAAGGCACTTGATAATGTAAATCTTCAGGTAGAAGAAGGCGAGATTCACGCTCTGGTTGGAGAAAACGGAGCCGGTAAATCTACCCTTATGAATGTTTTAAGTGGTATCTACCCTTACGGTAGCTATGAAGGCGATATTATATATGACGGAGAAATTTGTAAATTCTCTAAAATTAAAGATAGTGAAGAAAAGGGAATTGTCATTATCCATCAGGAACTGGCATTGATCCCTTACATGAGCATCGGTGAGAACATGTTCCTCGGTAACGAGAGAGGAAAGAAATTTGCGATCAACTGGAACGATACTTACGGCGAAGCTGAAAAATATATGAGAACAGTAGGACTGAAGGAATCTTCCAGAACACTGATCAAAGATATCGGTACAGGTAAACAGCAGCTGGTTGAAATTGCAAAAGCACTTGCAAAACATGCAAAGCTCCTGATCCTGGATGAGCCGACTGCCTCCTTGAATGAGGATGATTCCCAGGCACTTCTGGATTTACTCCTGAAGTTCAAAAAAGAAGGTATGACTTCAATCATCATCTCTCATAAGCTGAATGAGATCTCTTATGTAGCAGATAAGATCACGGTTATTCGAGACGGATCTACGATTGAAACATTGGATAAAGAAAAAGACGATATTTCCGAAGCGCGTATCATCAAAGGTATGGTTGGCCGTGAGCTGACAGACCGTTTCCCGAAACGCGAGAATAAGAAATTCGGAGAGATCAATCTGGAGACAAAGGACTGGACGGTTTACCATCCGCTTTACACGGAACGTAAGGTTGTTGACAATGTCAGCATCAACGTCCGTAAAGGTGAGGTTGTTGGTATCGCAGGTCTGATGGGCGCCGGACGTACAGAGCTTGCCATGAGCTTATTCGGTAAGAGCTACGGTACAAAGATCTCCGGCTCCTTAAAGCTGAATGGTGAAGAGGTACATCTGAAGAATGTAAGAGATGCCATTCATCATAAGCTGGCATATGTAACAGAAGATCGAAAAGGAAACGGACTGATCCTTTCCAACCCGATCAAGATCAATACGACGCTTGCAAATCTGGATGCGATCAGCAGACATGGTGTGATCGATCAGGATGAGGAATATGCGATTGCAGTAGATTACAAAGAAAAATTACGCACGAAATGTCCGTCTGTAGAGCAGAATGTCGGTAATCTTTCCGGTGGTAACCAGCAGAAAGTATTACTGGCTAAATGGATGTTCGCAGATCCGGATGTATTGATCCTCGACGAGCCGACAAGAGGTATCGACGTTGGAGCGAAATACGAGATTTACTGTATTATCAATCAGTTGGTGGCAGAAGGAAAATCTGTTATCATGATTTCTTCAGAGCTTCCTGAAGTACTTGGTATGTGTGACAGAATTTATATCATGAATGAAGGAAGAATCGTCGGAGAACTGCAAGGTGAGGAAGCATCGCAGGAAATCATTATGTCACATATTTTAAAATCTTCAAATAAAGGAGCGTAAACAATGGATAAAGCAAAATTGATGAATGGTGTCAAAAAATATACAATGATTATTGTTTTAGTATTAGTTACGTTGTTCTTTACGTGGCAGACAGGTGGTAAAATTCTTCTCCCACAGAACGTAAGTAACTTAATTTCCCAGAACGCATACGTATTTGTTCTGGCAACTGGTATGTTATTATGTATCTTAACCGGTGGTAACATCGATCTTTCGGTTGGTTCGGTTGTCTGCTTCGCAGGTGCTGTCGGTGCAACATTAATGGAAAGCAAAGGAATGAATCCTTGGGCTGCATCTATTATGATGCTTCTGATCGGTCTTCTGATCGGTGCATGGCAGGCTTTCTGGATCGCATATGTACATGTACCTCCTTTCATTACAACACTGTCCGGTATGTTGGTATTCCGTGGACTTTCAAACGTTGTACTGAACGGCTTAACAGTTTCCCTGACAAATGCAGGATTCGTTAAAGTATTCGGCGGTGGTGCTGAATGTTATATTCCTGATTTCTTAGGTGGAAACGGATTCAATATTACCTGTATGTTAGTTGGTGTGATCGCCTGTGTGATCTATGTACTGGTTCAGATCAAGAACCGCATGAACCGTGCAAAGAAGGGCTACGAAATGGAAGCTCTGAGCGCAATGGTAATCAGAACCGTGATCATCTGTGCAGTTATTTTAGTATTCATGTTCCGTCTGGCTCAGTACAAAGGTATTCCGACTGCTCTTGTATGGGTAGCACTGGTAGTTCTGATCTACGGATACATCACAAGCAAAACAACAACAGGCCGTTACTTCTACGCAGTAGGTGGTAACGAAAAAGCAACAAAGCTTTCCGGTATTAATACAAACAAGGTTTACTTTATTGCTTATACAAACATGGGCTTCTTAGCAGCTCTTGCAGGTATGCTGACAATCGCACGTATGACAAGTGCACAGCCAACATACGGACAGAACTACGAAATGGATGCCATCGGTGCCTGCTTCGTAGGTGGTGCTTCTGCTTATGGCGGTGTCGGTACAGTTCCGGGTGTTATCGTTGGTGCGGTTCTGATGGGTGTTATCAACCTTGGTATGTCGATCATGGGTGTTGATGCCAACTACCAGAAGGTTGTAAAAGGTCTTGTACTTCTTGCAGCTGTTATCTTCGATGTCGTAACAAAGAAACAGGATAAATAAAAGTTATAAGGCAGAATGATAGCAATATCATCCTAATATCTAATGAAAGCTCCCGGGCATCGCCCGGGAGCTTTCGCGTGAGTGCGCATCCAGTGGATCTGCTTTTTATATATCAGGGAAAGTTTCCCTGATATGAAGAGACGAGATACGCTTTGCGATCTCGCTCTGATTAGCGGTCGTCAAATGCACCGCATAAATGCGTGCATTTTCCTCGTCGCCATAACAAAGAGCAGGCTCCCCAATGGGGAGCCTGCAAGGTGAAAGAATAACACTGCAGAAGTACTGTATCTTCTGCTTGTGATACAGGCTTTTGCAATCTATAGGTATCATATCATTGTTTGCTGAAAAAACATAGAGTGATAGTGCCTACACTTTTATCCTGTTTTTATCGAAAATAAACAAAAAATTGCCAAACGGACGTATTCGACGTATAATAAACTGACATTACGATTAGAAAGGAAGGGCAAATTTGTGATTTTTAATTCGGTCAGCTATCTGCTGTTTTTTCCCATAGTGACGATCCTGTATTTTGCTTTTCCGAAAAAGCTGCGCAATGCATGGCTTCTGATCGCCAGTTATTTCTTCTATATGAACTGGAACGCAGCCTATGGGCTGTTGCTTTTTGGCTCTACCATGATCACTTATTTGTGCAGTCTTCTGGTGGAATGGGCAAAGGAGAAAAAGCAGTCTGTGAGGCTTGCAAAGGCTGCGATGGCTGCGAGTTTTCTGCTGAATCTGGGTCTTTTGTTTTATTTTAAATATCTGAATTTTGCGATTGTAAATCTGAACAGGATCAGCAGTCTGTTCCATGGCAGGCAGATTTCTGCTTTTGATATTCTGCTTCCTGTCGGCATTTCATTTTATATTTTTCAGGCACTGGGCTATACGATGGATGTATACAGGGGCAAGATCAAGGCCTGTCGGAATTTCTTTCGTTATGCTCTGTTTGTTTCGTTCTTTCCGCAGCTTGTGGCAGGTCCGATCGAACGCTCGGACAATCTGCTGCCGCAGTTTGAAGAGGAGCATACGTTTGATACGGACAGAATCCGGGAAGGGCTTTTGTGGATGCTCTGGGGGCTCTTTCTGAAAATTGTGATCGCGGACAATCTGTCTGTCTATATTACGGAGATTTATGATAATTATCTGGCATATACCGGAGCGGAGATCGTTTTTGCCACTGTATTGTTTGCATTTCAGATTTACTGTGATTTTGGCGGTTATTCCTATATTGCGATCGGAAGTGCGAAGGTGCTGGGCTTTCGGCTGATGGATAATTTTAAAGCTCCTTATCTGGCGGTCAGTGTACATGATTTTTGGAGACGATGGCATATTTCCCTGACAAGCTGGTTTACCGATTATCTGTATATCCCGCTTGGGGGAAACAGAAAAGGAAAGCTGCGTAAATATCTGAATGTCATGATCGTTTTTCTGGTTAGCGGTCTGTGGCACGGTGCTGACTGGACCTATGTGATCTGGGGCGGTATCAATGGGCTTTATATGGTGATCGAGGAAGTGACGGGATATCGGAAAAAGGCAGGGCAGCTTGCGGAGAAAAGTCTGTCGTACCGGATTTTTGCCGGCATACTGACTTTTGCACTGGTGGATTTTTCGTGGCTGTTTTTCAGGGCATCTTCGCTGGATGATGTGGTCGGTATGCTCAGACAGATCAAGGCGGTTCCGGGTTTCCACAGACTGTTTGGGGCAGTTTTTGCGGGAATGGAGCCATCCCTTTTGTTGGCGGTCGCGCTTGCACTGCTTCTTATGTGGCAGGTTGACAGACTGCTTTACCGGGGAAAAAATGCTGCAATGCTTGTGCTTTCACAGGGATGGTTTGCGCGCTATCTGGTATATGGCGGTTTTTTGCTGTTCATTCTGCTGTTTGGCGTCTATGGATATGAATATGCCCAGACGGCATTTATTTATTTTCAGTTCTGACAGCTCTGGCAGATCAGGAGTCCGATATGGTTGAAAAATAAGGATGCTGCAAAAAATATTTGCAGTAAGCTACAGAAGGAATACATGCATGAAGAAAAAAGTACTTTTCTTTGGTAAATTGTTTATAGTGACACTGCTTCTCTTCGTATTCTGCTTTGGTGTCGTTATGCCGCAGTATACAGGCAATTATCAGGCATCTATGGTAGATAAGGCTGCCCGCCTCCGGTCAGTGGAAGGTCCGAAGATCGTTCTGATCGGCAATTCCAATCTGGCGTTTGGCATGGATAGTCAGATGCTGGAGGAGGCATTTTCCATGCCGGTTGTGAATATGGGACTGCATGGCGGTGTCGGGAATGTGTTTAACGAACAGGCAGCAAGGCTTAATGTGACGCCGGGTGATATTTATGTGGTGTGCCACAGCAACTATGATGATACGGATGCGATCAAAAATCCGGAGCTGGCATGGATCACGATCGAGAATCATTTTGAACTGTATAAACTGATCCGCCCAAAGGACTGGTGGGACATGATCCGGGCATATCCGACCTATCTGCGCAAATGTCTTGGGCAGTGGCGTAATGAGTCGGGCAATCAGGAGACAAATAACTGTTACCGCAGAAGCGCCTTTAACGCATACGGAGATGTATATTATCCGCGTCCACAGTCTGAGGAAGGCATCGATTTTTCGCCGGTGGCGATCCATCATATCAACGAAACAACGGCAAAACGTTTGAATACGTTATATGATGATCTGCAAAAGCAGGGAGCGGATATGGTTGTGGCAGGCTATCCGATCGCGGAATATGAAGGGACTCCGGAAAGAGCGGCATATGATGAGATGGGACAGGAGATCGCAGATGCGCTGGATGCGGCGGTGATCTCGGATTTTAACGATTACAGATATCCCACTTCTTACTTTTATAATACCTATATGCACCTGACGGATGAGGGAACAAAGGCAAGAACACAGCAGCTCATCAAAGACCTGCAGGCTTATATGGATGGAGAGGCAAAATACGAAAACAAATAGGCAGTCAAAGGAAAAACAGATGAATATCTGTATGGTTTATAAAGGAGGAACAGCATGATCTCACAAAAGTACAAAGATATGTTAGGACAGAAATCGGTCATCCGTGAAATGAGTGCGGCCGGTCATAAAATGGGTGAGGAGATCGGGTTTGACAATGTATTTGATTACAGCCTGGGGAATCCGAGCGTACCTGCACCGAAAAAGGTGGAGGCTGTGATCAAAAAGCTGCTGGAGGAAACAGAGCCGCTTTCTCTGCATGGTTATAGCGAAGGACACGGTATTTTGCAGGTGCGTGAAAAGATAGCAGCTTATCTGGCAAAAACGTATGATATTCCGTATACCTATGAAGATATTTTTATGGCAAGCGGTGCTGCGGGCGCGCTGGCACATGCTTTCCGTGCAGTCGTATGCCCGGGCGAGGAGATCATTACCTTTGCTCCGTTTTTCCCGGAATACAGACCGTATATTGAAACGACAGGCGCGGTTTTGAAGATTGTACCGGCAAATACGGAAACCTTCCAGATCAACTTTGAGGCATTTGAACAGATAATCACCGAAAAAACGGCGGCAGTTCTGATCAATACCCCAAATAATCCGTCCGGAATTGTATACTCTACAGAGACGATCAGGAAGCTGGCAGAGGTGCTTGCCAAAGCACAGGAAGCATATGGACATGATATTTATATCATTTCCGATGAACCGTATCGCGAAATTGTGTTTTCCGGCGTAGATGCCCCCTGCGTATCGAAATTTTATGACAATACGATCATGTGCTATTCTTACAGCAAATCGCTTTCTCTGCCGGGTGAGCGTATCGGTTACGTGGCAGTCAATCCTGCCTGCAAAGATGCGGCGCTGATCGTGCATATGTGTACACAGATCTCCAGAGGGATCGGACATAACTGCCCTGCTTCGCTGCTGCAGCTTACGGTGGCAGAGCTTTTAGGAGAAACGTCAGATTTGTCGGTTTATGAGGAAAATGCCAACATCTTATATGATGCCCTGACTAAGATGGGATTTTCCTGCGTCAGACCGGGCGGCACTTTTTATATGTTTCCAAGGTCTCCGGAAGAAGATGCAAAGGCGTTCTGTCAGAAGGCGCTTGCTTACAATCTGGTGCTTGTACCGGGTGACAGCTTTGGATGTCCGGGCTTTTTCCGTATTTCCTACTGCGTACCGACAGAAAAGGTAAAAAGATCACTTGCGGCATTTGAAAAACTGGCGCAGGCATATGGATTATGCTAGAATTTAGAAATGGTTCATGGAACAGATAATAACAGATTGCTGTCATGTTTTTTGACAGAATACATAATATAGAAGGAAGTGATAACATGTATCAGGCTGGTCTGGTTTTGGAAGGCGGGGGCATGAAGGGTGTTTATACAGCCGGTGTCCTGGATTTCTTTTTGGACAAAAAGATTACATTTGCTAATTGTTACGGCGTTTCCATGGGAGCCTGCACGCTCTGCAGCTATATTTCCGCACAGCGGGGCAGAGGGCTCAGCGTTGTGGTCGATTATCTGAAGGATCCGCATTACTGCGGCTTTTACAGCATGGCGACAACAGGAGATATTTTTAATGCGAAAATGTGTTATGATACGATACCGAATGAGCTGAATCCTTATGATTATGAGGCGGCGATGAAATATCCGGGCAATGCTTATGCGGTTATGACGGATGTGGAAACGGGGGCTCCGGTTTATTATAAGATGCAGGATATGCGAAAAGATATCATCGCAGTGCAGGCATCTGCTTCCATGCCTCTTGTTTCGCGGTTTGTGGAGATCGACGGCAGAAAATATCTGGATGGTGGAATTGCGGACTGTATTCCGATCATGCATTCTTTAAAGGAAGGAAACCGGAAGAATGTCGTTGTCATGACAAAAGAGGTAGGCTATCGCAGAGAGCCGTTTTCCATGCTGGGCATGGTAAAGGTACGATATCATAAATATCCGTATCTGATCCACGATATGGCGATCCGTCATACGCGGTATAACAGGACGCTCGATTTTCTGGAGAAGGAAGAAAAGAGAGGCAACGTATTTATCATCAGACCACAGCAGAAGTCGGCTGTCGGCAGAGTGGAAAAGGATAAAGAGAAACTTGTCGCATTATATGAAGAGGGCTATCACGATGCGGAAGCTTCTTATGATGCAATGCGGGCTTATTTAGAAAAGGAGACACCATGATAGAAATTATTAAAGCAATATTTTTCGGTATAGTAGAAGGAATTACGGAATGGCTGCCCATCAGCAGCACCGGTCACATGATCATTCTGGATGAATTTGTTAAACTGAATGTCAGAGAAGAATTCTGGAATCTGTTTCTGGTCGTGATCCAGCTTGGAGCGATCCTGGCGGTTGTCCTTTTGTTCTGGAATCAGATTTTCCCGTTAAACCTGAAGGATAAAAACAAGCCAATCTGGAAGAAAGATATCCTGCTCTTGTGGGTCAAGATACTGGTTGCCTGTGTTCCGGCGGGAATTGTCGGTGTTTTGTTTGATGATGTATTTGACAAATACTTATATAACTTTCCGTGTGTGGCAATGGCATTGATCGTATTCGGTATTTTATTTATCATAGTGGAAAAGAAGAAAAAGGGAACGACCTTCCGGATCACCTCGATCGATCAGCTGGATTATAAAACGGTAGTATGGATCGGTGTATTTCAGCTGATCGCAGCCGTATTCCCGGGAACGTCCAGATCCGGTGCAACGATCATCGGTGCATTGCTCCTTGGCGTATCGAGAGTTGTGGCAGCGGAATTTACATTTTATCTGGCAATTCCTGTCATGTTTGGTGCCAGTCTGTTAAAACTGGTCAAATTCCTGATGATGGGACTCAGCTTCACATCCATGGAGCTTGCGATCCTGGCGGTTGGCTGTATTGTATCATTTGTGGTATCCATAATTGTAATAAAATTCCTGATGGGATATATCAAAAAGCATGATTTTATCCCGTTTGGTATCTACAGAATTGTTTTAGGTGCGGTATTATTGATATATTTTGCACTTGTTCGATGATTTTTTTGTTCAAAATGGAGAAAAAGCCGTATTTAATCGGCTTTTCGGGCGAAAAGTTTGACATGAATTGGAAATTGCGTTATAGTAACCAAAGAAAAGTAAATACAAAACTAATCTTTCAGTCAATATAACATGAACAGTGTGAAGGGAGATAATGATTATGGCAGACATCAAAAAAGCTGCAGCAGCAGCAAAACCAGTAGCAAAAGCAGTCGCAGCTACAAAACCGGCAGAAGCAAAGGTGGAAGAAAAAAAGGTTGAGGCTAAGAAAGCAGTAGAAGAAAAGAAGGCAGCACCTGCTAAAAAGGCTGCAGCTCCTAAGAAGGAAACAGCTAAGAAAGCAGCACCTGCAAAGAAAGAAGCTGCAGTAAAGGCAGTAACAAAGGTCAGCGTAAATCTTCAGTTTGCAGGTAAGGAATACAAAGCAGAAGATTTCGAAAAGATGGCAAAAGATGTTTGGCAGTATGACCTTGGTAACAAGGCAGCTGATTTAAAGAGTGTTGATTTATATGTAAAACCGGAAGAAAACAAGGTTTACTATGTAATGAATGGTGATGTAACAGGCGATTTCGATATCTAAGCCGAGGGATTTAAACAGTCGTTACATATTTATAAGGAATATCGTAAAGAAACAGGATGTATAAAAATATATGTCCTGTTTCTTTTTTTTGTTGTGACAGCCTTGGTAAGTGGCAGAGTGTCAGGAGATTTTTCTATAAAGCTGAAAAACGTAACAGTACTCGGAGACCGGGAAAATGCAGGACTTGTAGCAGGTATCTGCGCAACAGCCCGTCCGAGCTATGGTACGATTTACATTGAAAAGTCCAGAGTAGAAGGACAGGAATGTGCAAAGACGGATGTGATCGCAGGAACGATCACAAAACCGGGAAAGTATGATGCAGGTACGGCAATGATCATGGTGAAACTGATGGATCATGAGACGAAGGTTGTAACGGTCGATGAAAAGCTGCATCGTGTGCAGACAGCTTCCTATAAGAAAGGAATCATATTATACAGTTTAATGAGTAATGGAGTGAAGGTGGAATATCAGGATATGGAGAATTTCCTGAACTGCTGGTAAATGACAAAAAAGGCATCCCCTGCCCTTGTGGCGGGGGATATTTTAATTTTTTTATTTTTTTCGTTGACAATATGGAAAAGGAGTGCTATGTTATGGATAGAAAAGATGTTAGCACTCGAAAGGGTTGAGTGCTAACAAACAAAAAGATCTGAGAAGGAAGTGATATGGTGGAGATCGATGATAGAAAATTTAAAATTCTACAGGCCGTTGTCAGGAACTATTTAGAGACGGGCGAACCGGTCGGAAGCCGTACGATTTCCAAATATACAGATCTGAAGTTAAGCTACGCGACCATTCGGAATGAAATGGCGGATCTGGAAGAGCTTGGTTATATCCTGCAGCCGCATACTTCTGCAGGGCGGATTCCTTCTGATAAGGGCTATCGTTTATATGTTGACCACATGATGGCCGAGAAGGAGCAGGAAGTCAATGAAATGAAAGAACTGCTTTTGGAAAAGGAAGAAAAGCTGGATTCACTCTTAAAGCAGACAGCCAAGGTACTTGCCAATGATACCAACTATGCGGCAATGGTTTCGGCGCCGGTTTGTCAGGGCAGCAAGGTGAAGTTCATCCAGCTCTCCAGAGTAGAAGAACATCAGCTCATTGCAGTGATCGTGGTGGAAGGTAATCTGATCAAAAATAAAATGCTTACGACAGAGGAAGCACTGGATGATGAGACGATCTTAAAGCTCAACATCCTGCTGAATACTTCGCTGAACGGTCTTTCCATTAATGAGATCAGCCTTGCGATGATCACAGGGCTAAAAAAGCAGGCGGGCGAGCATGAAGCGCTTGTCGGTGATGTGATCGACGCGGTAGCGGAAGCGATCAAGGAGGACAAAGACCTTGAGATCTATACATCGGGAGCCAAAAATATTTTCAAATACCCTGAGCTGACGGATAATGAAAAAGCAAGCGAGATCATCAGTACATTTGAAGAAAAGAATCTGCTGAATTCACTGGTGGAAGAAACGCTTACCAATCCGGAAAACAACGGTATTCAGGTGTATATCGGTGATGAATCGCCTGTTTCGACCATGCGTGACTGCAGTGTTGTAACAGCAACCTATGACCTGGGAGAAGGCATGCGGGGTACGATCGGTATTATCGGACCGAAGCGGATGGATTATGAAAAGGTAGTGGATACCATGAAAGGGCTGATGAATCAGCTTGATAATCTGTATGATAAAAAGAAGATCGGTACAAAGGATGATAAATAACATCTTTTCTAATTGAAATAATAAAGAAAAACGGAAAGGGATGATAACATGGCTGAGGATAAAGAAAAAGTAATACAGGATGCGATCAAAGAGGCGCAGAAAGCAGCGGAAAAGGAAGAAAAGGAAGCCGCAAAAGAAGCTGAAAAGGAAGCTGCTGAGGAATCTGACAAAAAGGAAACAAAAGCTTCCGAAAAGGAAGAAAAAAAGAAGGACAAAAACGACAGGAAAAAAGATAAAACAAAAGAAAAAATTGACGAACTGGAGGATAAAGTAAAACGCCAGCTTGCAGAATTTGAAAATTTCCGAAACCGGAGTGAAAAGGAAAAGACCCAGATGTTTGATATGGGCGCTAAGAATGTGCTGGAAAAGATACTTCCGGTTGTTGACAACTTTGAAAGAGGTCTTGCTACTCCGATTGTGGATGAAGCAGACCAGCCGTTTGCAGACGGTATGCAGATGATCTACAAGCAGCTGATGAAACAGCTTGAAGATCTGGGTGTCAAGCCTATTGAAGCGATCGGTAAGGAGTTTGATCCGAATTTCCACAATGCAGTGATGCAGGTGGAGAGTGAAGAATATGAAACAGGTTTTGTGGCACAGGAGCTGCAGAAAGGCTATCTGTATAAGGATACGGTAATCCGTCACAGTATGGTAGCGGTTGTTTCTTAGCGGGAAATGGTTATGGTGTAGGGATCTGAAACAGAGATCTTTATATAATATGGCTTTATCGAAAGATAAGGCCGGTGAATAAAATGGATGACTTAAAAATTGGTTTTGAAAAGAATATCTTTAGGAGGAAAAAGTTATGAGTAAAATTATTGGTATTGACCTTGGTACAACAAACAGCTGTGTAGCTGTTATGGAAGGTGGTAAACCTACCGTTATCGCAAATACAGAAGGCGCAAGAACAACACCGTCTGTTGTTGCATTTACAAAAAACGGAGAGCGTCTTGTCGGTGAACCTGCAAAACGTCAGGCAGTTACAAATGCAGACAATACGATCTCATCCATCAAGAGAGATATGGGTACAGACAGAGGACGTACAATCGAAGGCAAGAAATATTCTCCACAGCAGATTTCAGCAATGATCCTGCAGAAATTAAAAGCCGATGCAGAAAGCTATCTGGGAGAAAAGGTAACAGAAGCTGTTATTACAGTACCTGCTTATTTCAATGATGCACAGCGTCAGGCAACAAAAGATGCAGGTAAGATCGCAGGTCTTGATGTAAAACGTATCATCAACGAGCCTACAGCCGCAGCACTTGCTTATGGTCTTGACAATGAAAAGGAACAGAAGATCATGGTATACGACCTTGGTGGTGGTACATTCGATGTATCTATCATTGAAATCGGTGACGGTGTTATCGAAGTATTATCCACAAACGGTGATACACACCTTGGTGGTGATGACTTTGACCAGAAGATCATTGACTGGATGGTAGCAGAATTTAAGAATGCAAACGGTGTTGACTTATCTACAGATAAGATGGCTATGCAGAGATTAAAAGAAGCAGCTGAAAAAGCTAAGAAAGAGCTTTCTTCCGCTACAACAACAAATATCAACCTGCCATTCATCAGCATGAATGCAAATGGACCGCTTCACTTTGACATGAACCTGTCCAGAGCGAAATTTGATGAACTGACACATGATCTGGTTGAGAGAACAGCAATTCCAGTTCAGAACGCATTGAAGGATGCAGGTATTACAGCAGCAGATCTTGGCAAGGTATTACTCGTTGGTGGTTCTACACGTATTCCTGCAGTACAGGAAAAGGTAAAACAGCTGACCGGCCACGAACCGAATAAATCACTGAACCCTGATGAATGTGTAGCACTCGGTGCTTCCGTACAGGGTGGTAAATTAGCAGGTGATGCAGGCGCCGGTGATATCCTTCTTCTGGATGTTACTCCACTTTCTCTTTCTATCGAGACAATGGGTGGCGTTGCAACAAGACTGATCGAAAGAAATACAACGATCCCGACAAAGAAGAGCCAGATCTTCTCTACAGCGGCAGATAACCAGAGTGCAGTTGATATCAACGTTGTACAGGGTGAAAGACAGTTCGCAAGAGACAACAAGTCTCTGGGACAGTTCCGTCTGGACGGTATCGCACCGGCTCCACGAGGAATCCCGCAGATCGAGGTTACATTCGATATCGATGCCAACGGTATTGTAAACGTATCCGCTAAGGATCTTGGTACAGGTAAGGAACAGCATATTACGATCACAGCAGGCTCTAACATGTCTGATGATGAGATCGATAAGGCAGTCAAAGAAGCTGCTGAATATGAAGCACAGGATAAGGCACGTAAGGAAGCCATTGATGCAAGAAACGAAGCTGATTCCTTCGTATTCCAGACAGAAAAGGCATTAAATGAAGTAGGCGATAAGCTTTCTGACAGCGAGAAATCACCGGTGGAAGCAGATCTTGCAGATCTGAAGTCTTATCTGGAAAGCACAAAGGATCAGGAACTTACAGCAGATCAGGTATCTGAGATCAATGCAAAGAAAGAAAAACTGCAGACATCCGCTCAGGCACTTTTCACGAAGATGTATGAGCAGGCACAGCAGGCAGCAGGTGCTCAGGGTGCAGCAGGTGCACAGGCAGGACCTGATATGGGTCAGGCACAGCAGCAGGCAGCACCGGAAGACGATGTAGTTGACGGAGACTTCAGAGAGGTATAAGATAGTAGCTGCGACGCGCAGAACAGATGAAAGAAAACGGAACAGGGTGTGGGCGGTAAAGTCTGCACCCTATCCCTTGTTTGAAAGGTAGAACATAATGGCAGAACAGAAACGAGATTACTATGAAGTCCTCGGTGTCGATAAAAACGCGGATGAGGCTACGATCAAAAAAGCATACCGTACGCTGGCGAAGAAATACCATCCGGATATGAATCCGGGCGATAAGGAAGCTGAGAAAAAGTTCAAAGAAGCTTCTGAGGCATATGCAATCTTAAGTGATCCGGAGAAAAAACAGCAGTATGATCAATTTGGCCATGCGGCATTTGAAGGCGGCGCAGGCGGCGGCTACGGCGGATTTGATTTTAACAGTGCAGATTTCAGTGATATCTTTGGTGATATTTTCGGCGATATGTTTGGCGGCGGCAGAAGACGTGCCAGCAATGGACCGATGAAGGGTGCAAATATCAGAACAAGCGTCAGGATCACATTTGAAGAAGCTGTTTTCGGTGTAGATAAAGAACTGGAGCTGAATCTGAAGGATCCATGTCCGACCTGCCACGGAACAGGTGCAAAACCGGGCACGAGCAAAACAACCTGTCCGAAATGTGGCGGAAAAGGTCAGGTTGTATTTACACAGCAGTCTTTCTTCGGAACAGTCCGTAATGTACAGACATGTCCGGATTGTGGCGGAACAGGTCAGATCATTAAAGATAAATGTCAGGATTGCCATGGAACAGGATATATCTCATCCCGCAAGAAGATCCAGGTATCCATTCCTGCCGGTATTGATAACGGACAGAGCGTCCGGATCCGCGAAAAGGGAGAGCCTGGTACAAATGGCGGATCGAGAGGAGATCTGCTCGTTGAGGTTATGGTACAGCGTCATCCGATCTTCCAGAGACAGGACAGCAATATTTATTCCACAGTCCCTGTATCGTTTGCGGTTGCAGCACTGGGCGGCGAGATCATGATCGATACCGTCGATGGTAAAGTGGCATATACGGTAAAACCGGGCACACAGACTGACACGAAAGTACGTCTCAAAGGAAAAGGTGTTCCGTCCCTGCGGTATAAAGATACAAGAGGCGATCATTATGTAACGCTCGTTGTACAGGTTCCGGATAAATTAAGCCATGAAGCGAAAGAACTGCTCCGTCAGTTTGATGCGGAAACCGGTAATACGCTGGAGGCTGTCAAAAACTACACAGCAGGCAAAAAAGACGATGATCCGAAGGATCCAAAGGGCTCCCCGGATAAGAAAAAGAAAAAAGGTCTTTTTAAATAAAATAAAACAGTTGAAAAGGTGCTTTTAGGAGTACCTTTTCTTTTTGCTTTTCTTTTTTGCGTAAACGGAATATTTGTCTATCTGTCTGAAATCTGCTATAATCAACTATTAAAGTGTTTGGTAGAATGTATATGAGAAAGGAACCGCGTGATGAAGTGGACAAAATTAATGATAAAGACAACTTCCGAGGCAGAGGATATCATCATCAGTACGATGTACGATCTGGGGCTGGAAGGTGCACAGATTGAGGATAAAGTGCCGCTTACCGCATGGGAAAAGGAGCAGATGTTCGTGGATATTCTGCCGGATGGACCAGCAGATGACGGTGTGGCATACCTGAGCTTTTTTGTGGAAGTACCGGAAGAAGGCGATGAAAAACCACAGCTGCCACAGGGACTTGATGGGGCAGCGGACAACTCTTACTTTCTGGTAAGCAGCGGGCAGGTAGTTGATCTGCCGAAGCTGATCGAGCGCATGCAGCAGGAGCTTGACGACCTGCGTATGTTTATGGATATCGGGGAAGGAACGATCACGGTTTCCGAGACGGAAGATAAAGACTGGGTCAATAACTGGAAAAACTTCTTCCATCAGTTTTATATCGATGAACTTCTGGTGACGCCGTCCTGGGAAGAGGTAAAGCCGGAGGATCAGGGCAGAAAGATCCTGCATATCGATCCGGGCACTGCATTTGGGACAGGTATGCACGAGACAACACAGCTCTGTATCCGCCAGTTAAAGAAATATATCACACCGCAGACAGAGCTTCTGGATGTCGGAACAGGCAGTGGTATCTTGGCAATCGTAGCGCTGATGTATGGCGCCGGGCATGCGGTTGGAACGGATCTGGATCCGTGTGCAACGGAAGCGGTCAGGGAAAATATGGAAATGAATGGAATAGACCCTGCTAAATTTGAGATGATGATCGGCAATATCATTACGGAGAAGGAGATCCAGGATCGTGTCGGTTATGGAAAATATGATATCGTAGCAGCCAATATTCTGGCAGAGGTGCTTGTGCCTCTGATGCCGGTTGTGGCAAAATGCTTAAAGCCGGGCGGAACCGTCATTACCTCCGGAATCATCAACGGAAAAGAAGGGCTTGTGGCAGATGCCATGAAAGCCGCCGGTCTTACCGTCGTTGAGATCACCCGGCAAGGAGAGTGGATGCAATGTACTGCATCTATGAAATAGATGCAGTATGCAGCCTCACCGCATTGGCGTAGCCAATTTTGCATGCGGTGAGGTTCCCGCCGCGTTACAAAACTGAGAATCAGAAGTATGATAGGAGAAACGCATGTACCAGTTCTTTGTAGAGCCGGGCGCGATCAGCGAAAAGCAGGTCGTCATTACCGGAAAAGATGTCAATCATATTAAAAACGTCCTGCGCATGAAGGTCGGCGAGGAGATCGCGGTCAGTAACGGCGTCGATGGCAGAGAATACAGATGCGGCATTTTGCAGATGACAGAAGATGCGGTGATCTGCGAACTGCGCTTTATCAAAGAAGACGGCGTAGAACTGCCTTCCAAAATTTATCTTTTTCAGGGACTTCCCAAGGCGGATAAGATGGAACTCATCATCCAGAAGGCAGTGGAACTTGGCGCTTACGAGATCGTTCCGGTCGCGACAAAACGCGCGGTTGTAAAGCTGGATGCCAAGAAGGAAAAGAGCAAGCTTGCGCGCTGGCAGGCGATCAGTGAGGCGGCGGCAAAGCAAAGCAAACGGGCGGTCATTCCGCAGGTACATTCTGTGATGAGCTACGCTGAGGCACTTACCTATGCGGATGCGCTCGATGTCAGACTGATCCCATATGAAATGGCGGAAGATATGGCAAAAACACGCAGTCTGATCGAAGAGATAAGACCCGGGCAGAGCATCGGGATTTTTATCGGTCCGGAAGGCGGATTTGCACCGGAGGAGATCGAGCAGGCAATGGCACATGCCACGCAGCCGATCACACTCGGCAAGCGGATCCTGCGGACGGAAACAGCCGGTATGACAGTGCTTTCGATTTTGATGTATACACTCGAAGGACAGGAACTGAAAGCGTAAAAAATGCATAAGATAAGATAGGACAAAAGCGGAAAGGAAGACGAAAATGGAAGTATATTTGGATAACTCCGCAACGACGAAGGTATATGATGAGGTCGTGCAGCTTACTTCAAAGATCATGTCTGAGGATTACGGAAATCCCTCCAGCATGCATCAGAAGGGTGTGGATGCGGAAGTTTATGTGAAAGAAGCAAAAGAAAGGATCGCTAAGATACTGAAGGTACAGGAAAAGGAGATCTTCTTTACTTCCGGCGGTACAGAATCCGATAACTGGGCGCTGATGGGTGCAGCGAGTGCAAACAGCAGAGCGGGCAGACATCTGATCACAACCAAAATAGAACATCCTGCAATCCTGCAGACAATGGAATATCTGGAAAGCATCGGCTATGAAGTGACTTATCTGCCGGTCGATGAAAAAGGCGTTTTACGTCTGGATGCACTGGAGCAGGCGATCAGACCGGATACGATACTGGTATCCATTATGCATGTGAATAACGAAGTGGGTGCGATCCAGCCGATCGAAGAGGCCGGTGCACTGATCAAACGCATGAATCCGCATACGCTGTTCCATGTAGATGCGGTGCAGGGCTTTGGCAAGCTTCGTATTTATCCAAAGAAAAGTCATGTAGATATGCTTTCGGTGAGTGGACATAAAATCCACGGACCAAAGGGTGTCGGCATTTTGTATATTGATGAACATGTGAAGATCAAACCGATCATTTTCGGCGGCGGTCAGCAGAAGGGAATGCGATCCGGAACGGAAAATGTCCCGGGAATCGCGGGTATCGGCAAAGCAACAGAGTTGTCATACGCTAACCTTGATCGCGATGTGGAACGGTTATATGAACTGAAACGCTATTTTGAAGATGGGCTGCAGAAGCTGAGTGGTGTTGTCATTAACGGTCCGCTTTATGAACAGGGAGCACCGCATATCGTCAGTGCATCTTTTGCGGGTGTCAGAAGTGAAGTACTTCTGCATGCACTGGAGGATAAGGGCATTTATGTTTCCGCAGGCAGTGCCTGTGCATCCAATAAGCATACGGTCAGTGCTACGTTAAAGGCAATGGGCATCAGCCAGAATCTGCTGGATTCCACGATCCGTTTCAGCTTCAGCGTCTTTACAACCGCGGAGGAATTGGACTATACTTTACAGTGTTTATATGATATACTGCCGATGTTACGCAAGTATACAAGGTATTGAGCATAGAAAAGAAAGGGAAAATTATGTTTACAGCATTTTTGATAAAATATGCAGAGATCGGTGTCAAAGGCAGAAACCGGTATCTGTTTGAGGATGCACTGGTCGATCAGATCCGCTTTGCACTCAGCAAGATCGATGGTGAATTTGCTGTCCGCAAGACACAGGGTCGTATTTACGTGGATGCACAGTCTGCATTTGATTTTGATGAAACGGTAGAAGCACTCAAGAAGGTGTTTGGTATTTCAGGTATCTGCCCGGTCGTTTATGTCGAGGATGAGGGATTTGAAAAGCTTTCCGGGACGATCGTGAATTATGTCAAGACAGTTTATCCGGAAGGCAATAAGACCTTCAAGGTATGTGCAAGACGCGCCAGAAAGAATTATCCGATGCGCTCCATGGAGATCAACTGTGAGCTTGGCGGCGTCATTCTGGATGCATGCCCGGATATGAAGGTAGATGTGCATCATCCGGATTTTGAACTGAATGTGGAGATCAGAGAAAAGATCTATATCTATTCCGAGATCATTCCGGGACCGGGCGGAATGCCTGTCGGAACAGGCGGTAAAGCGATGCTCCTGCTTTCCGGCGGAATCGATTCCCCTGTTGCGGGTTATATGATCAGCAAACGTGGCGTGAAGCTGGAGGCAACTTATTTCCATGCACCGCCTTATACATCAGAACGTGCAAAACAGAAGGTTGTCGATCTGGCAAAATATGTTGCGGCCTATGCGGGACCGATCCGCCTGCACGTTGTAAACTTTACGGATGTACAGCTTGCCATTTATGAGAAATGCCCACATGATGAGCTGACGATCATTATGCGCCGCTACATGATGCGGATCGCAGAAACGATCGCAAAAGAAACAGACTGCCTTGGGCTTGTAACGGGCGAAAGCATCGGTCAGGTGGCTTCCCAGACGATGCAGAGTCTTGTTGCAACAAACGAAGTATGCGAGCTGCCTGTATACAGACCGCTGATCGCATTTGATAAGCAGGATATCGTGGATATTTCCGAAAAGATCAATACCTACGAAACATCTATTCTGCCGTTTGAGGACTGCTGCACCATCTTTGTGGCAAAGCATCCTGTTACCAAGCCGAATGTAAAGGTGATCAGAGGACATGAAAAGAATCTCGAAGGCACAGTGGAAGAGCTGGTCAAGACAGCACTTGAAACAAGAGAGATCATAGAGATTGAATAAAAATAGAAAAAGAAAAACGAGCAGCCTGGCTGCTCGTTTCAATCTTCTGTTTGAGGATCTCACAAAGTGAGATCAGATGCATTAAACTGTGTAGTTCTTTAAAACCTTCATAACATCTTCAGCATCGCCTTCTGCATGGATGTTTAAATCGATCGGCTTAGATAAATCTAAGCTGAAAATACCCATGATAGACTTTGCATCGATTACGTATCTTCCTGATACTAAATCAAAATCATAATCAAATTTTGTGATGTCGTTTACGAATGATTTTACTTTGTCAATTGAGTTTAATGAAATCTGTACTGTTTTCATTTGAATTACCTCCTTTTGTTTTAATACCTTCGCTTATTATACTAAAGAAAAGGGGATAAAAAGTCAATACGAAAACCATACAAAAAAAGTGAGGATAACAATGAAAAGTGTGGCATTACATAACCTGGGTTGTAAGGTCAATTCTTACGAGCTTGACGTTATGCAGCAATATCTACAAAATGAAGGATATAAAATTGTAAATTTTAACCAAAAAGCGGATATTTATATTATCAATACGTGCACGGTAACAAACATAGCGGACCGGAAAAGCAGACAGATGCTGCATCGTGCCAAGAAGCAGAATCCGGATGCGATCGTTGTGGCAGTGGGCTGCTACGTGCAGACAAATGAGGCTGAGATCGAGAAGGATGACTGCATTGATCTGGCGATCGGAAATAACAGGAAAAATGAGTTGGTGGAGATCATAGAGGCTTATCTGGACAAGCGTCAAAGTCAGACGCCGGATGAGCAGACTGCCGCATCATCGGGGAAGACGTCCGGTGTGGCACCGGACAAGACACTGGGTCACACTTCTGTGATCGATATCAATGCGGAAAAAGAATATGAAGAGATGCAGCTTGTACATACTGCAGAGCACACCCGTGCTTATATCAAAATTCAGGACGGCTGCAATCAGTTCTGCAGCTATTGCGTGATCCCGTTTGCAAGAGGGCGTGTCCGTTCCAGAAAGCCGGAGCAGGTGGAAGAGGAAGTCAGAAGACTTGCAGAAGCCGGCTATCATGAGATTGTTCTGACAGGAATTCATTTAAGTTCCTATGGGCTTGATTTTCATGGCGAGTCATACAATACGACCGGCGGACAGGGCAATGAGCAGGAACTTTTGCGGCTGATCGGGCAGATCCATGCGGTAGACGGCATTACCCGTATCCGTCTGGGATCGTTAGAACCCCGTGTGATCACAGAAGCATTTGCAGGCGCACTTGCAGCACTGCCAAAGGTCTGCCCGCATTTCCACCTGTCACTCCAGAGTGGCTGCGACGGTGTGCTGAAACGGATGAACAGAAGATATACGACAGAGGAGTTTGCCCGGAGCGTGGAAATCCTGCGCCGGGTGTACGAGCATCCTGCGATCACGACGGATGTGATCACGGGATTCCCGGGAGAAACCGAGGAAGAGTTTGCACAGACAGTCTCTTATCTTGAAAAGATCCGGTTTTTCGAGATGCATGTCTTCCCTTATTCCAGAAGGGAAGGAACTGTAGCGGCTGATATGCCCGGACAGCTCACAGAAAAAGAAAAGAAGCAGCGCAGCAGTGTACTGCTTGCCATGACTGCAAGACATTCTAAGGAATACCGGGAATACTATATCGGAAAAGAGCAGGAAGTGCTGTTTGAGCAGTGCCATGAAATAGAAGGCAGACAGTATCTGACCGGGCATACACGCAACTATGTACGCGTGGCAGTTCCGGTGGAAGGAATCGATCCGGCAGAAATGACGAATCAGGAACGCATCTGCTGCCTGACAGGCTTTGCAGATGACGAGACCCTGCTCGGCACTTATTAAGAAAACAGGGAATTGTCAGTATCCCGGAATAATGTTATAATGTAATAAGCACAAAGAAAAACAAGCGACACCGAAGGTGGCATTTGTTTTTCTGTGCTTATTAACGAGCAAATATCCTGCGGAGCAGGATGAAGAGTGCGGTATAAAGTCTTTTCAGGGCATGGGGGCAGCAGAAAAGACAGATCATGTAGAAATGTAGAAGGTGGGGTACCAATATGAAATACACAAAGGACGAGATCGCTGAGATTGATCGTGTAGCAAAAGAGACATCACAGGCAATCATGGAGCATTTCCCGAAGGATGTAGATTTCGAGATTGAAATGACGATTGAAACAACAAACAGTGAGAATGGCAATCTGCTTCTGCGTGTAGATGCCAATACATTTGAGATCAGCATTGGTGAAAATTCCTTTAATTTCATGAAAAAAGCAAGCCTGTCCGATTCGACCATGTCGACGAAACAGCAGGAAATTACAGATTTAAAATATAAGTTTTTAAAGAGCGTGCTTGTGATCGGTCTGCCGTCGTTAAATGCCAGACTGGAAAAGCAGGTAAAAGACAGACAGGCAATGCACGATTATATTATGAAGATCGGTGTGAGCGTCGGTATTGCCGTACAGCAGGCAGGGGCAAAGACAGTAAGCCCGGCTGCGGCAGTTTCCCGTCAGCAGGTAGATTACTATATCAACCTGATCAAGGAGCAGCTTACAAGACTGGCATTCAGCTCAGAGATCAATCCGACTACGAGAGGCAGTATCGTGATCCACGGAGAAAGCTCAGACCGTACGATCCGTATTGATGAAACAGTTTACGATTCTCTGACAAACCAGCAGTCTGTGCATGAAATCTATTATTATCTCGATACAAAAGAGATCAAATATTACGAAAATGGCAAGCATAAAAATATCAGTGATCTGTTTATGTCGATCACTGCTTCCGAGAAATACAAAAAGATCTTCAATGAGGTCAATCTGCTGCTGAAAAAAGAAGTTGTGATTGATAAAGATGTGGAAAATTTTGTGCAGTCACAGAAGCCGGTAGAGAACGAATTTTTGAAGCCGGAAATGAATTCCTTTAAGCAGACACATATGGAGTAGGTTACATAATACTTGAAAAAACACAGAAAAAGGGTTACAATACCAAAAACAGACAGGGGCGTGATGAAATGCAGGATTTGGGAAATACACAATATTTTAAAGTGGAAGTAGAGCCGGAAACAGGTGTGAAGGTCGTTCTTTCTACAGTATACGAGGCTTTGAGCGAAAAAGGATACAATCCGGTAAATCAGATCGTCGGTTATATCATGTCGGGAGATCCTACTTATATCACAAGCCATAAGAATGCCAGAAGCCTGATCATGAAGGTGGAACGGGATGAACTGGTAGAGGAAATGCTCAGAGAGTACATTAAAACGAATCATTGGAAATAGTGAGGATATACTATGCGTATTATGGGTTTGGATTTCGGATCAAAGACGGTGGGTGTTGCTGTAAGTGATCCGCTCGGACTGACAGCGCAGAGTCTGGAGATCGTTCGCAGAAAGTCTGAAAATAAATTGAGACAGACCTATGCCAGGATTGAAGAACTGGCAGCACAATATGAAGTGGAGAAATTTGTAGTAGGATTACCGAAGAATATGAATGCAACAGAAGGTGAGCGTGCAGAGAAGTCGCGTGCATTTGCAGATGCGCTTTTCCGCAGGACCGGGATCGAGGTGATCATGTGGGACGAGAGGCTCACAACTGTAGCAGCGGACAGGACAATGATGGAAGCAGGAATCCGCAGGGAAGACCGTAAAGAATATGTGGATGCCATAGCAGCTTCTTATATATTACAAGGGTATCTGGATTATCTCCAGAACCGGAAAGCGTAGATGACAGAATGACAGATGGAAATAACCTGGAAAAGGTTGAATTCATACCGGATGTAGAGGGAGAAAAAGTACAGTTTTATGTGTTGGAGCGGACACGCCTTGGCGGTGTGGATTATCTGCTCGTGACAGATCAGCCGGATGGGGATGCACAGGCGCTGATCTTAAAGGACATTACAGAAAATGACGGGGACGAAAGCGTTTACCGTATTGTATCAGACGATAAAGAACTGGATGCAGTAGCAGCAGTTTTTGAAAATATGCTGGATGATATTGAATTCGTGGAAGACGAAGAAGAATAAGACCGGCAGACAAAATTTAAATTATTAATAAAACAAAGAGAGTACTTTGTACAATTCTATGGATGAAAGGCTTGCCGTTCCATGACCGGGAAAGACGAACTGGCAGCGTGTGTGCATAGTATTTTACCGGGAGACTTTCTTTGCGTTTCAAGAATGTGGAGGAAAAACAATTGAATAAGAAACAAACAGAAAGTCCGTCAAAGCTCAAGATCATACCGCTTGGAGGTCTGGAGCAGATCGGGCTGAATATTACTGCCTTTGAATATGAAGACAGTATTATTGTGGTGGACTGCGGTCTGGCATTTCCGGAGGATGATATGCTCGGAATCGATCTGGTTATCCCGGATGTAACGTATCTGAAGGAAAATGCGGATAAGGTAAAGGGCTTTATGATCACACATGGACATGAGGATCATATCGGCGCACTTCCTTATGTACTCAAGGAACTGCCTGTTCCGATCTATGCGACAAAGCTGACAATGGGTATCATTGAAAACAAGCTGACAGAGCATGGACTGGAAAAAGCAACAAAGCGTAAGGTTGTCAAATTCGGACAGCACATCAATCTGGGACAGTTCCGGGTAGAATTTATCAAGACAAACCACAGTATTGCGGATGCAGCAGCGCTTGCCATTTATTCACCGGCGGGAATTGTCGTGCATACAGGTGATTTTAAAGTGGATTACACACCGGTATTCGGGGATTCCATTGATCTGCAGCGTTTTGCGGAGCTTGGAAAGAAAGGCGTTCTGGCACTGATGTGCGACAGCACAAATGCGGAAAGACCGGGCTTTACCCCTTCTGAGAGAACAGTCGGTGTGACATTTGACAATATTTTCTCGGAGCATACCAATACAAGACTGATCATTGCGACATTTGCATCCAATGTGGATCGTGTGCAGCAGATCATCAATTCCGCTTATAAATACGGACGTAAGGTTGTTGTCGAAGGACGCAGCATGGTCAATATCATTGATACAGCCACAAAGCTTGGTTATATCAATATTCCGGATAATACGCTGATCGATATCGAACAGCTCAAAAATTACCCGGATGAAAAAACAGTCATTATCACAACGGGAAGCCAGGGTGAAAGTATGGCAGCTCTTTCCCGTATGGCATCCGGAATGCACCGGAAGATCTCAATCGGACCGCTTGATACGGTTATCTTCTCGTCAAATCCGATTCCGGGAAATGAAAAAGCGGTTTCCAAGGTGATCAACGAACTGTATGCCAAAGGTGCAGATGTTATATTTGAAGATGCGCATGTATCCGGACACGCCAGACAGGAAGAGATTAAACTGATCTATTCCCTGGTACAGCCGAGGTATTCCATTCCGGTGCATGGTGAGTATCGCCATCTGAAAGCGCAGGCAAATCTGGTGCATAAGCTGGGCATGGATAAGGATAACATCTTTATTCTGCATTCAGGTGATGTGCTGGAGCTTTCGGAAGAAGCGGCAAAGGTGACCGGAAAGGTTCCGGTCGGCTCTATCTTTGTAGACGGTCTCGGTGTCGGTGATGTTGGTAATATCGTTATCCGCGACAGACAGCATCTGGCGGAAGACGGTATTCTGATCGTTGTCGTTGCGCTGGACTGCGAAAATAATGTCGTGGTTTCCGGCCCGGATATTGTTTCAAGAGGATTTGTCTATGTGAGAGAATCCGACGAGCTTCTGGACGGCGCAAGAGACATTGTGTCGGATGTACTGGATGACTGCATCGACAGAAACATCTCCGACTGGGGAAGAATGAAAAATGCAATGAAAGATTCGCTGAATGAATATTTCTGGAAGAAGACAAAACGTCGCCCGATGATCCTGCCTATTATCATGGAGGTGTAGGCTATGCTCGAAATACAGAAAGAACTGGATCAGTTTATTCTGACGATCAAAAACACGCAGGTATACAAAGAGTACCAACTGCAGAAAAGCAAGGTAAAAGAAAATCCGGATCTGAAAAGACAGCTGGATCAGTTCAGAATGAGAAATTATGAGCTGCAGACAAAGCATTGCCCGGATAATCTGTACGATGAAATGGACTGCTTCCAGAGAGAGTACGAGCAGTTCCGGGAAATCCCGCTGGTGCATGATTTTCTGGCAGCGGAGCTTGCGCTCTGCCGCCTGGTACAGGAAGTATCGGATGGTGTGATGCGCGCGGTAGCGGAGGATTTTGAATGATGTCAGGGGCAAAAAGTCAAAAACCACGATGTGCTTGCACAGGAGTGGTTTTATGACTTGTTGCCCCGCCTGGGCATGAGCATAAAAGTGGAGCGGAGCTTCGCGATATGCGAATGCCGGGCAGGATTGTGAGAGTGCGCAGCACGGAACAATCCGTATGACATTATTGATACAGATAATATCGTGCATTGCAGATGCATGATACGGAGGAAGGAACTGTAATGAAAGCAAAGCAAGTGACCGGAGCGGTTTTTAATATGATATTCCGACTGGTGCTGTCCATCATCATTATACTGGTGGTATACAGACTTGCCATGTATTCCTATCATCTGGGTTATATGGTGTTTGCGGATGTGGCAAAGGAAGCGGAGCCGGGCAGAGATATCACGATCGCCGTAGATATAGAGGATAGCACGATGGATGTTGCAAAGACGCTGGAAAACAGAGGGCTGATAGATGATGCAAGAGTATTTTTCCTGCAGGAAATGCTGTCAGAATACCGTGGTAAGATCCAGCCGGGCGTTTATACGCTCAATACATCTATGACGGCTGAAAAGATGCTGGCGGAAATGGCGGCAAACGCACCTTCCGATGACAAAGAGTCTGAAGATGCACAAACGACGGATACGGAAAATACGAATGCATCGGATGAAGTCTCAGATGGCGTTTCAGATGCTGCGGAGGATACGCCGGCAGCAACAGATACGCAGTCTGTGGAGTCACACAGCGAGGATGTACAATGATAGTAGATCAGAGATATGTGGATTATATCAATTCACTGGAAAAGGAGCTTCCGCCATATCTGGAAGAACTGGAACAGTATGCACTTCAGACGGAAGTACCGATCATCCGAAAAGAGATGCAGAGCTTTTTGAAAACACTGCTTAAGATGAATAAACCGAAGCTGATCCTGGAGGTGGGAACTGCTATCGGTTTTTCTGCATTACTGATGAAGGAATTTATGCCGGCGGATGGGCAGATCACAACGATCGAGAAATATGAGAAAAGAATACCGGTCGCCAGAGCAAATTTTGAGGCGCACGGAGACGGAAGGATCACGCTTCTGGAAGGAGATGCCATGGAAATTCTGGCAGGACTTACCGGAAGCTACGACATGATCTTTATGGATGCGGCAAAAGGACAGTATATCCATTTTATGCCGGATGTGCTCAGGCTTCTGGCACCGGGCGGTGTATTATTGTCTGATAATGTGCTGCAGGATGGGGATATCATCCAGTCCCGCTATGCGGTAGCAAGAAGAAACCGTACGATCCATACGAGAATGCGGGAATATTTATATGAACTGAAAAACAACGAAGCGCTTGTGACCTCTATCATACCACTCGGAGATGGGATTGCGCTTTCGGTAAAGAAGGATAAGTAAGATGAGAAAACCAGAATTATTGATTCCGGCAAGCAGCCTGGAAGTATTAAAAACAGCAGTTATCTTTGGTGCGGATGCGGTTTATATCGGCGGAGAGACATTTTCCCTGCGTGCAAAGGCGAAGAATTTCAGCCATGAAGATATGAAAGAGGGCATTGCATTTGCGCATGCCCATGGCGTCAGAGTACATGTAACGGCAAATATTCTGGCACACAATTACGATATGGAGCCTGCCAGAAACTATTTTCAGGAACTGGCAGAACTTGCGCCGGATGCGATCATCGTGGCAGATCCGGGTATGATCATGCTGGCAAAAGAAAACTGCCCGGATATTGAGATCCATTTAAGCACACAGGCAAACAATACCAACTACATGACTTATCGTTTCTGGTACGGGCAGGGTGTAAAACGTGTGGTATCCGCAAGGGAATTATCTTTGAAGGAGATCAAAGAGATCCGGGAACAGATCCCTGAAGATATGGAGATCGAGAGTTTTATCCATGGTGCTATGTGTATTTCTTATTCCGGCAGATGCCTGCTCAGTAATTATTTTACAGGCAGAGATGCTAACCGCGGTGCCTGCACCCATCCTTGCAGATGGAAATATGCAGTAGTGGAAGAATCCAGACCGGGCGAGTATATGCCTGTTTATGAAAATGAAAGAGGCACTTATATTTTCAACTCCAAGGATCTTTGCATGATCGAGCATATCCCGGAAATGATCGATGCGGGAATCGACAGCTTTAAGATCGAGGGCAGAATGAAAACGGCTCTTTATGTGGCAACAGTTGCGAGAACATACCGGAAAGCGATCGATGCCTGTCTGGAATCAAAAGAAGCATACGAAGCGATCCTGCCATGGTGCAGGGAAGAAATTTCCAAATGTACCTATCGCCAGTTTACAACGGGATTTTATTTTGGCAGACCGGATGAAAATACACAGATCTACGACAGCAATACTTATGAGCAGGAGTATATTTATCTCGGTATCGTGGAAGATGCAGAAGCTGCACAGGAAAATGCGGGAAGTATCGTATCCATTACACAGCGTAATAAGTTCAGTGTCGGAGAGACGATCGAGATCATGAAGCCGGATGGCAGCAATGTACAGACGATTGTATTGTCTATTGTAAATGAAGAAGGCCGGGAGCAGGAAAGTGCACCGCATCCGCAGCAGAAGCTCCGCGTTTTGCTTAGTGAGAAAGCTTCTCATTATGATCTTCTGCGCAAATAAGCATGTGCAACAAGCTGATCCTGATTGTGCAATATAGACATTTGGCAGCAAAAATTCTGCAAATGTTTTAGAAAATTCGACCAATTTTTGAAAAATAGAAAAATGGGTATTGAAATTTAAAAAAAATAAGAGTATCTTAATAGCAACGAAAGGAATCTTTCGAAAATAAGATAACTTGAACGATGATGTTCCAAACGGTAGTTTTGGAACATTTTTTTGTATCAGGGAAATTTGATATAAAGCACAAAAAGAACGTTATCAAGTATCTAATATAAAAAGAAAGGGAGATATGAAATGAGCGGAGTTACAAATGTGGAAGAAATTTTCGGTAAAAACGTGTTCACACTTGGTAAGATGAAGGAACGTCTGCCAAAGGATGTGTACAAGGAAGTGAAAAAGGTCATGGATCAGGGCGGAGAGCTTTCCATGGCAGCAGCAAATGTTGTTGCAAAAGCAATGAAGGACTGGGCATGTGAAAATGGTGCAACACATTACACACATTGGTTCCAGCCACTGACAGGAATCACGGCAGAAAAGCATGATGCTTTCGTTTCACATCCGGATGAAGCCGGTAAGATGATCACAGAGTTTTCCGGAAAGGAACTGATCAAGGGCGAGCCTGATGCATCTTCATTCCCGTCAGGTGGTCTGAGAGCAACTTTCGAAGCAAGAGGTTATACAGCATGGGATATCACAAGCCCTGCATTCTTAAAAGAAGCTTCAACAGGCGTGATCCTTTGTATCCCGACAGCCTTCTGTTCTTATACAGGTGAGGCACTGGATAAAAAGACACCACTGCTGCGTTCCATGGAAGCTGTATCCAAACAGGCACTTCGTATCGTCCGTTTATTTGGAAATACAACAGCAACAAAAGTAACTGCATCCGTAGGACCGGAGCAGGAGTACTTCCTTGTTGACGAGAATCTGTATAAAAAGAGATCTGACCTGATGTTTGCAGGCAGAACCTTATTTGGCGCACCTGCTCCAAAAGGACAGGAAATGGAAGATCACTATTTCGGTGTTATCCGTGAACGTGTCGGCGCATACATGAAGGATCTGAATGAAGAACTTTGGAAATTAGGTGTTACGGCAAAAACACAGCATAATGAAGTAGCTCCTGCACAGCATGAGCTGGCTCCGATCTATGAAACAGCCAATATCGCAGTTGACCACAACCAGCTTGTTATGGAGACAATGAAACGTGTCGCTGTACAGCATGGCCTGAGATGTCTGCTGCATGAGAAACCATATGCAGGCGTCAATGGTTCCGGTAAGCATGACAACTGGTCCATTACAACAGATGACGGCATGAACTTACTTGAGCCGGGTGATACACCAAATGAAAATATCCAGTTCCTGCTTGTACTTGCCTGCATCATGAAAGCGGTTGACAAACATGCAGATCTGCTCCGCCAGTCCGCATCCGATGTCGGAAACGACCACAGACTTGGGGCAAACGAAGCACCGCCGGCAATCATTTCCATGTTCCTCGGTGAACAGCTTGAGGATGTAGTAAAACAGCTTGTAGAAACAGGTAATGCTGCTTCCTGCAAAGAGGGTGGTAAGCTGGAGACAGGTGTATCCACACTGCCTGATCTGGATAAAGATGCAACAGACCGTAACCGTACTTCGCCATTTGCCTTTACAGGTAATAAGTTTGAATTCCGTATGGTTGGTTCCGCTGATTCCATCGCCGGCCCGAATACAACACTGAATGCGATCGTAGCGGAAGCGTTCTGTGAAGCTGCTGACAGACTGGAAAAAGCAGAAGATTTTGAAACAGCAGTACATGATCTGATCAAAGAATACATGACAGAGCACCAGAGAATCATCTTCAATGGAAACGGCTATTCCGATGAGTGGGTAGTAGAAGCTGAGAAACGTGGACTTCCAAATATCAAATCCATGATCGAAGCTGCTTCTACACTGACAAGTGAGAAGGCAGTCGCACTGTTTGAGAAGTTTGGTATTTATACAAAGGCAGAACTGGAATCCCGTGAAGAGATCATTTATGAAACATATGCAAAGACGATCAATATCGAAGCACTGACCATGATCGACATGGCAGGCAAGCAGATCATCCCTGCAGTTGTGAAATATACAAAGACACTGGCAGATACCGCAAATGCCATCAAGGCAGCAGGCGGAGACGCAAGCGTACAGACAGAGCTTCTGGCTGATGTTTCCACAAAACTTGCAGCAATGCAGAAGGAACTCAACAAGCTGGTAGCTGACGAGAAAGAAGCAAGTGCTATGGAAGATGTAAAGGCACAGGCATTCTTCTACAAAGATACGATCAAGGCTACTATGGATGAGCTGAGAAAACCTGCTGATGAGCTGGAAATGATCGTTGACAAAGACGTATGGCCGATCCCGACCTACGGCGAGTTAATGTTCGAGGTATAGAATTCCTTTTGGATGTTATGAAATGAAGTGTATAAATGTGCGGAAACAGCTTGTTTCCGCGCATTTCCTTCTATAAAAAAGAGAAAATAAAAAAATAATCAAAAAAATTTGAAAAAGTACTTGCATAATAAAAAAACATTTGCTATAATCAACTTCGTTGTGATGGGCTATCGCCAAACGGTAAGGCAACGGACTCTGACTCCGTCATTTCAAGGTTCGAATCCTTGTAGCCCAGCTTTTGGAAGCCCGGTTGAATTTCAACCGGGCTTTTTGTAGCGAGGGAACAAAATCAAGCATTGTCACATATTTGCGCAGCAAATGTGCGACTAAATAACCTGCGCAGCAGGTTATAGCTATTCCGAGCGTACAACGAGAAAATCAGAGAGCACGAAGTGCGGCTGACGCGAAAGCGGCAGGATTTTCGAGTATGTGTGAAAATCACGTGAAAAATGAAAGCAGCGAAGCTGCGACGCTACGAAGTAGCGGATTTTTCGAGTCTGGTAAGAATAAAACAAAATCTCGAGCGAAGCGAGGTAAACCAATGTATTCATTCAACAGCAGAGTGCGTTACAGTGAAGTAAATAAAGATGGCAGGCTGAAGCTTGTTTCGCTGCTGGATTATTTTCAGGACTGCTCCACGTTTCATTCCGAGGATGCGGGGATGGGAACGGAATACCTGGCAGGACAGGGACTGGCATGGGTACTGAATTTCTGGCAGATCGATGTCATGAGGTATCCGCAGCTTTGCGAACAGATCACGATCGAGACATGTCCCTATGCATTTAAAGGCTGTCTGGGCTTTCGTAATTTTGATATGCTTGATGAGCAGGGAAACAGGATCGCCGTTGCCAATACGCTCTGGACACTTCTGAATCTGCAGTCCATGCGGCCGGCAAAGCCGACGGAAGAAATGCTGCAGGCTTACAGCATTTCTTCAAAGCTTCCAATGGAATATCTGTCACGGAAAATTCCGGTAGAAGGAGAGGGAGAGAGACAGGATGAGGTGCTTGTCCGGAAACATCATCTGGATACCAATTACCATATGAACAACGGACAGTATGTTGCTGTGGCGTCGGATCTTCTGCCTGAGAATTTTGAGGTGAACCGGCTGATGGTCAGCTATCATAAATCAGCGGTGTTGGGAGACATTCTGTATCCGGTCATTTACGGAAAAGGAACAGAGGAAGTGACTGTTGTATTGGAAACGGAAGAACACAGCCCTTATGCGATTGTAAAATTTAACGGAATACTGAGCGAACAGGAGAATCGGGTTCCGGTTGTGGGAAAGATATTGTAAGTTAAGAAGGAAAGCAGGCTAATATGATATTTGGAAAGAAACAGACACTTGTCATGATAAAAAGGGTTGAATTCGGTATTTATCTGGCAGAGACAATGAAGGATGCGGAAAACAAAGTGCTTTTGCCGAAAAAACAGGTTCCGGCAGATATGGAAGTGGGAGATCCGATCGATGTGTTTTTATACAAGGATTCCAATGACCGCCCGATCGCGACGGTGAAGGAGCCAAAGCTGACACTCGGACAGACGGCAAGACTGCGTGTCGTATCCGTCGGAAAAGTGGGTGCTTTCCTGGACTGGGGACTGGAAAAGGATCTGTTTCTGCCATATAGAGAGCAGACCACACAGGTAAAAGCAGGCGACGAAGTGATCGCTGCCCTGTATCTGGATAAGAGTGAACGCCTCTGTGCAACGATGAAGGTGTATCCTTATCTGCAAAAAGAAAGTCCCTATCAGAAAGATGATGTTGTGACCGGTATGATATATGAGATCAGTCATAATTTCGGGGCGTTTGTAGCGGTGGATGACAAGTATTCCGCGCTGATCCCGAAAAAAGAACTGTACGGAGAACTTCATGTGCTTCAGCAGATCAGTGCGCGTGTGACCGGCGTGAAGGAAGATGGGAAGCTGGATTTGGGGATCCGGCAGAAGGCACATCTGCAGATGAACGAGGATGCAGATAAAGTGCTGTCTCTTTTGCAGGAAAAGAAGGGATTTTTACCGTTACATGACAAATCATCTCCGGAACAGATCCGGGAAACGATCGGTATGAGTAAAAATGAATTTAAGCGTGCGATCGGACATCTTTATAAAGAACATCTGATCATGCTGGAAAGTGACGGAATCCGGTTAAAGAAGTAAAAGAATACTTTTCTTTTGGCAAAATATAGATTATACTGAGACTGTAAAATATACATGAATATTTAAAAAAAGGAGAATGAAAAATGAAGATCCAGAATATTACAAACATTGAAAAATTTTTTGAAGTAGTTGACAGCTGTAAAGGCAAGGTTGAGCTTGTAACGGGAGAAGGCGACAGACTGAATTTGAAATCAAAGCTTTCCCAGTACGTTTCCATGGCAAAGCTTTTTTCTGACGGTACGATTTCAGAGCTGGAGCTGCTGGCATATGAGCCGGAAGATATCAATAAGTTAGTAAACTTCATGATGAACAACTAAGAGCCGCATGAATCCGAAAAAGGTTAATTGGCTGTTTTTGACAACATTGCTTGTGGAAGCGGCGGTCATGGCGTTTATGTATCTGTGCAGTGATATTTCACTGGGAATTATAGAAAGTCTTCTGCTCAGTCAGTTGATCGTACTGGTTCCGGCTGTCTTGTTCCTGTTTGGGACAAGGACGGATCCTGGCAGGCTGATCGCCCATAACAGACCGAAATTTACCACGACGCTTCTGGTCGTGGTATTTACCTTTCTGTGTATGCCTGCGATCATAGCGGTAAATGCATTTTCCATGCTGTTTGTGGATAATGAGGTCGCCGGGCTGCAAAGCTATATGTTGTCAGTACCGTGGTGGCAGATTCTGCTCATGGTCGGTATTATAGGACCGGTCAGTGAAGAATTTGTGTTCCGGGGCGTCATCTATCATGGCTATAAGACAAGCCAAAGGTTTGTCGGTTCCATGCTGTTATCGGCGCTTTTATTTGGACTTACCCACTTGAATTTCAACCAGATGAGCTATGCGGTATTGGTGGGTATAGTCAGTGTACTGCTGTTAGAGGGCAGCGGCAGTATCTTTTACAGTATGCTGTTCCATATCTGCATTAACACGACAAATGTTGTGCAGATGTTGGTGCAGAAGGCACAGGGCACTATCATGAGTCAGGAAGAGAGCATGGCATATATTGAGCGGACGATGCAGATGCCTTATAAACAGGCGTTGGCGGTTTCTGTATCGGTCTACGCGGTGATCGCTGCAGGCGCGGCGGCACTTGCAGGCTGTCTGCTTTACCTGATCGTGAAAAAAGAAAACAGAGTGCAGCATATGCAGCAGCTGCTGCATGGAAATACGGGAGAGAAAAGGACAAAACTGATTTCTGTTCCGCTGGTCATTTCTGTTGTGCTTTGCCTGCTATATATGACAGCAGATGTATTTTGGGGTTAAAGGTGAAACTAATATGAGAAAAATGCAGGTATTGGGCATAGAACTGCAGGATCATACCGTGCGTGAGGCAATGAAAAAAACGGATGCCTTTCTGCGTGACGGAAAAGTCAGTACGATTGCCTATATTACGATGCGTGGTCTGATGGAAGCGGAAGAATCGCAGGAAAGACAGGACTTCTTAAGAGAGCTTGATCTGACTGTTCCGGCAGACAGCGATATTTTGCGTGCGGCCGGCATTGCAACGCGAAACAGAGTGAGAGAAGTAGATAACGATGAGTTTCTGACGGAATTTCTGCGGAAGATTGTCAGAGGCAGACAGACGGTATATTTGCTGACCAGTACACAGGGACAGCTGCAGCTGCTTCGGGATGGGCTTCTCAGTTATCAGGAGAATCTGCGGATCATAGGAAGCTATTCTCTGGATGAGCTGGAGCAGGATGACGATTATCTGGTAAATGAGATCAATGTAGAGACACCGAATGTACTCATCACGAATATTTCATCCCCACAGCGAGAGGCTTTTTTTGAAGCAAACCAGATGAAGCTGAATGTGGAAGTCTGGCTGATGCTGAAGGATGAGGTAGTCCACAGCAACAAACATAAAGGATTGTTTTGGATATTACATGACAGAGTTGTCCGTAAGCTCTTTAAACACAAAGTAGTACAGTACTTAAACCATGAAAAAGAATCATAAGGCTTCGGGAGGGAAAGCAGATGCATTTCTTC